>ERZ824600.1033-NODE-1033-length-37284-cov-31.575627_pt1 | contig 37284 bp, 41 predicted proteins | sample MGYA00519933_ERZ824600 | MGnify/ENA primary metagenome ERZ824600 (study PRJEB31778, sample SAMEA3449178) | human gut metagenome | biome: human gut; feature: human-associated habitat; material: faeces | place: United Kingdom | collected 2010/2012 ... | reverse complement strand
CCATATAAGTTGTTAAATCTCCTTGTGGATCAGCATCTACTAATAAGACTTTTTGCCCTTTTTTAGCAAGTGCTACTCCAAGACTAAATGTAGACGTTGTTTTTGCTGTACCTCCTTTCTGATTAGAGATTGCTATAATCTTACCTTCTTTCATCTGTTCACCTCCTTCTTTTTTAGCCATCTTAATAATGGCTATGTATCCCATTTGGGTATAAAAAAAAACTAAGTACCGTTTGTATTTAGCTCTCTATAATATGTTTAAATTTTTGGATTTTTAAGTTGATAATAATTAAACTTGCACTTCTTCCAAATGTCTTCTATCTCTTTCTCTATTTCTTCAAGTGTCATATTCTCAATCGAATATATTGTAGTTCTAACCCAAAATTTATCTTTTTGAGTTACTAATTTAAATTCGTAATTATATTCATCACTTATTTCATATTCATATACATCTATAAAATATTTTATACCTTTATCATCTTTTACCTTCTTTTGAAAAAATCTATTTGCATACTGTTCTACTACTGGAACTGGTGCTTCCTTATAGCCAGCATTAATTAAAACTTTTTCTGTCATCATTACCACCTACATTCTTATATTTTATATCGGAAAACTCAAATATTTTTTCACAATCATGACAAATAATTCCAATGATATCACAACCAATTATTTCTTCACCATTTCCCTTCATTAATGCAATTTTATTAGAGTTACATATAGGACACTTAATATCTTTTTGTGATAGTATTTCAGATTGTTTCATTTTTGATTTAATAACCTTATACCCATTTGTCGTAATTTTAACTAATTTTCTTACAAATGATAAATCCTCATAATCTTGTTCTTTTCCTATTCTTTTTAAATATTCATGTCCTCCATCAACACCAACTGAATTACACTTACACATTTTAAAATCATGAATATACTTTGATTCAATAATATCTCCACATTTTTTACATTTAATTTTATTGATTTGAATTTTATATATTATTTTTTCCATAATGTCCTCCATATATTTCATTATATAGATTAAAGTTCCAATTAAAAAATCTGCGAAAAAAAAACTAGTTATTTATATTAACTAGTATCCTAATTTAAATCGAGAGCCGAGGCAAGAGCATCCAAGACCTCCTGCATTTATGTGATTAGATAAAACTATTACATCTTTATTATCACCAAATGCATTCAATATTCTATTAACACGAGCTTTAGGTTCAATAGTCTCATCACCAGTTCGAATTATGTATACAGGAACACCCAATTCTCTCAATCTATCATAAATATATTTAGAAATTTCTAAAGTCAAGTTTTTTTCAGTTATACCATTACCAACAGCACCCGAATCGTCTCCGCCATGTCCAGCATCTATAACAACTTTTTTATTTGCTCTTTCATCCATAATTAATCACCTATTTTAATGTATGAAAAAATACATTTTTTGTTAATAATAACCAAATAATAAACATTTTCACCCAATAAAAAAACATTAAAAACCCAATTTTAACGTTTTTTTATAAATTCAAATTAAATTACCAAATAAATACTCTATCTAACATATTTTTCAGTTTCAATATCATCACAATCTTCTAAACGACTAATTCTCCAAGGTTGTTTAATTTTCTTCATAGCATTATTATATAAAATCCAAGAATAACTACAACTAATACCAAGCATTCTTGCAATTTCACTCAAATTTCTAGAAACGCCATCATCAAAACCAAATCTTAGTCGTATTACTTTTTCTTCCTTTGGTTCTAATATTCCTAACAACTCATCAAACACTTTTCGATTAACAAGATTCAAAGCTTCAGCAGCATAATCATGAGGATCTAATAACTGATCACTAGCAAGCATTTCTTCCATAAATTCTTCATCATCAATACTTGCATCTCCCATAACTAATGACAAAATTCTTCTCTTAGCATAAGCAATACTTTCTTCACTACTCCCAATCTTACGCGTATTAACAAGCAAATCAACAATATCATCGACTAATTCCAAGTTTTCACTTATTTTTTCCCCAAACCCATATTCGACAGCTTTCTTAGCATTCAAATAATTTCTATAAAATTCACTGTTTTTACAATTCAATATTTCAAGAATTCCTTTCATAATATATCCTCTAATATAAGCTATAGCATAAGTTGAAAAAGTACAATTATAACTAAAATCAAATTTCTCTAAAGCTACCATAAGACCTTCATATCCATAACTTTCTAGTTCATATAAATCAATTCCCGTATAAGCAGCATATTTATAAGCAACAAAATTTACTAAATGCACATTATCTTTTATAATTTCTTCACGCAAAATAGAATCATAAGTATCTTGATAAAGTTGTATTTTTTTCAAAGTCCCAGTTGAAGAAACTTTTGGTAATGAAAACTTTTATATGTATTTATATAATCATAATTTTCAAATTCACCTTCAACGGATATATCTTTACCACCAACATAAATATTTTTATCTTTTAAATAATTCATCACATATTGAAACTCTGCTTCACTTAACATTAAACCTAAAATATGATTTAAGGCTATAGATAAAACATATTCACGTTCTCCTTTAGCATTCTTTCTTCGCTTCATTAAAACATAATTAGGTATAAACTTATTTTCTAAATAATCATCTAAAGCAGTATAATCTTCATATATTTTTTCGCCAGCTGCAGAATAATCAATCTTAGCAATTACAGCCTTATCAAATTCCTGCAGACCATTAGCTTCCACCATACCATAATTATTATTTTTAACTGAAGACTCTTTCTTCAATTTAATAACTTCTTTTATCAACTATTCTAATTTTTAACTTTTTCATAATATTTAAAATCAAATTTTTATCAGAATGGAAAATTTTTTAATTTATCTAAATTTTCTTTAAATACTTTTTTATTACCATTTTCTTCATAAATTATCCCCTTAAGATATTTATCAAATACTTGCAATTCTTTTTCATTTAACATATCAATCTCGCCCTTCTAACAATTAAATTATTTAAATTCAAATAATAAACTATAATTTACTAATTGTCAACTATATTTTAACATATAATTAATTTGAAACCCAATACTTATTTTATAAAAAGCAAATAAAAACATAATCCAAATAACATTAGATTATGTTAAATACCATTACATATATAAATAATATATTCAAAATTATAATAGTTTTTTACAATTAGAATAAGATCACCATCATAATTAATATTTTTAACATTTTTAACTCTTTTAACACTATCAATTTTATATGTAAAAATTTGACCTAACATATTAGTAAAAGTAACTTTAGATAGATCATTCATTTCTTTATACATTATAAAACTACTTTTAAAATTATTACCTTTTACAATAAAATTAGAATCATCACTTTTACAATTAATATCTAAACCTTTACATTTGGATTTAATTGGTAATAAATAATTATCAACATTTAATATACCAATATAATCATTTTCATTAATATCCATATTATATAAATCAAAATCAACAATTAAACTTTCAACCGGTTCAGGAATAATCTCTTCTATATCATGAATAACTTTATTATTTTTATTATAATCAATATTAATTTTAACTATAAAAGAAATAAATAATAAAACAAATAGAAAAAGCAGAAAAAGGATAAACTTTTTCATTAGTTATCCTTTCTTTTATTTAACAAGTATAATCCTGATAGAGTAATTCCTAATATAGAAACTATACCAACACAAAAGTAAACCATAATATTATCACCAGTTGATGGATTATCAAAACGCGTATTAACAATTACAAAAGTTGTATCCTTTAAAGTGATCGAAACAATATATTTACTAGGAACATTTCTTTCAACAACATTCCATTCACTTTTTCCATCAGATGTCCATTTATAAGTCCAATTATTATCACGTGAAAGTGTAACTTTCTCAAATAATTCACCATCTTTATAAATTTCAACTTCTACACTCTGAGGACGATCCTCACCATTATCTTTCCATTCTTTGATAACCGAATAAGCTTCTTTAGGAGTATATATAGTTCCTTTAGGATAAGCAATAATATCATAACTCCATTTACCATCTTCAGTAACCATAGGAGCATTTACTAAAAATGAATTAAAATTTAAAGTATATTCATCAGTATCTACTTTACTACTTCTTACTAAATATAAGCCTGGTGTTAAATCTTTAATATTAACTAAATTATTTTTTAAATAATATGTTCCATCTGGATTAATATTATTAGCAACAATATAGTTTTCTAAAGTTTCTTTTAATATGTCATATTCATTATCAGTTTTTAAACCATTAATTTTAACACTTAAGCTTGCAAAATTAGGAGTAAATTTATAATTTAATTTAGAATCAATTGTTGCAACACGATAAAGTTTAATTTCTAGATTATCAAACTTTAAATTATTATAATTATATTCTAATGTTAAAGAAGAATTTTTATTTAAATCAATCTTCTCTTTAGGTACAACTATAGCTTTTATTGGTGCAACAAAGGTCATCAAAATAATAATTAAATTAATCAAAATCTTTTTCATATTTCCTCCTTATTAGGAACTTTTTTAATCGGTTTAAACATTACAATCATTATCAAAATTAATAAGATTGGTAACGCAATCGCAAAAGTTACAATTAAATTGTCTATTTGATAAGCTTCAGCTACAATAACTTTTTTAAGATCTTTAACATTTTCTATTCGTGTACCTCTAACTAGTAAACGATGAGAATTAATGCCATAAGGAGTACATGTAAGGAGTGTTACATAGTCTTCCCCTTCAACAATCTTTAAATCAGTTATATCATTTGGTTTAACAATTGTTATTTTATCTACTTGATATGTTAATTTTCGATCTAGAACTGTGATAACAAAAGTATCACCAACTTCTAATTTGTTTAAATCAGAAAATAATTTAGCTGTTGGTAAACCACGATGTGCTGAAAGTACACTATGAGTACTAGTTCCACCAACCGGTAAACTAGAACCTTCTAGATGCCCAACTTTACTATTTAAAACAATATCACTTGTTCCATGGTAAATTGGAATTTCAACTTTAATCTTTGGTATTGAAATATACCCCATCATTCCCATACCATCAACATTAATTAATTTCTCGTAATCAGATAATTTTTTATAATCGGTTAAAGGGGATTTCATTTTACTTAGAGCTTGATTATAAACATTAGCTTTCTCAAAGTCCAAAGTATAGTCTTTTTCTTCAGTAAGCAAACTATCATAATCAACTATCGCTTTTGATTGTCTTGAAGAATTGTAATACTCACTTATTGTTGGATAAAACAATACAAGTAATCCAATAAAGAAAGTTATCAAAAGAATTAATGTAATCTTTTTCCCCTTCACCTTTATCACCTAAATCTCGTTAAATAAGTTATTTAAATGTTTTCGTTAGCCATTCTCTTATTTGTTACAAGAACTACAGCTGCCATTAAAGCTACTAAAGAACCAATTGTAATAAATAGTGTAGTACCTAAACCACCTGTTGTTGGTAAAACTGTACCATTGTAGTTGATAACATGAACGCCACCACGACCTTCTACATATACTGTTTTATCATTTTCATTTACTTCTGTTGTAGCTTTATTATCTGCATTTTCAACTTTAACTTCAACACGTGATGCTAATTTATTATAGCCTTCTGGTTGTTTTGTTTCTGCTAAATAATAAGTACCATTACCTAAACCAAAAATTGTAGCTTTACCATCTGTAACTGTTATTGCTACAGCTGCGCCTTTTTCAGCTTCAGTAGCAACACGATAAATATGATTTGCTCCATCAATTAAAATAACTTTAATTTCATTTCCATCAGTTGCTGCATCATATAATCTAAATTCAGCACCATCTAATAAAACATTACTTGAATCAGTTTTAATTAAATCAAATTCATATGTATAAGTTTTTGTTTCTTTTTCAATTTTGTTGTTATTTCCATAAACTAATGTTGCTTTGTTATTATTAACTTTTTCAGCTTTTTCATTTAAAACAGCACTATATGTAATTGTAACAACTGTACCTTCTGTTAATTTTGATCCATCAATAACTACTTTGAATGTATAATCATTTGTTGCAGTTGTATCAACTGTAGCAAAATCTGTAACATTAGGAGCAGTAACACTAATATAATTAGTATTTAATGTTAATGATTCATCTAGTAAATCGGTTAAAGTATAAGTTTCAGCACCTTTACCAATTGTTACTTCAATTTTATATTCAATAGTGTCACCTATTGAAGCAGTGTTTGATTCGCCATAACTACCAGAATCAGTTTTTACTTCTTTTTTCATATCACCAGCTGTATTTTTTTCATGAATAGTTACTTCTTTTGCAGTTGTTGTTAAACCACATAAAGCACCTAATGAAGAATCAACTAAATAATAACCTAAATTTAAACCTGTAAATTCTACAGTTGTATTATTTCCTGATTCTTTTGTTGCTGTTGCAGCAATATTATTAGCTTTGGCATAAGCTAAAGCTTTAGCTGCAAATTCTGCTGCTCCTGCTTCATTATCTTTTCCAGGAACCCAAGTTACATAACCTTGAGCATCAACATTAACATATACTCCTTTAATTTCAGCTGAGTTAATGAATGTTCCCCAAGCTTCTGTTGCTTTATAAGCATATGCTCCTTTATCAGAATCAAATGATTCTAATTTAAGAACTTCATAAATGTTGTACACTTGATTTTCTTTTGCAGGATCAATAGTAATCTTACCATCGTTTGTATTGTAAGACTTTTCTGCATTTACCATTGTTGGTATCATACCTAATACCATTGCTAATACTAATAAAATATTAACTAACTTTTTCATCTTTTCTCTCCTATCTAATTTCATAACCATTACCCCCCTGAAGCCACTCCTTACTTCTTTTTTCTTAGTAAATAGTTATATTTATATACAAACGGCACTAGCATTAAACTAATTCCCGTAAGTATCCACATTAATTTTCCTGGACCTCCCGTTTCTGGAAGAATAACTCCAGGAGTATTATATACAGTTGCTAAAATAGCATCTGTATCTACATCCTTCAATGTGAATGTACCATTAGGTATTGTTACACTACCAAGTTTTATAACGTGAGTATAACCAGGAGCCCCGATTTCTTCTATCTTAACTCTTGTACCAAACTCAATCCCCTCAAGTTTAACACTTTCGTTATGACCCAAATTAAATTTTATATAACCATCTTCAATAACAAAGTCTGAAGAATTTCTAAAACTCGTTATTGCATTGTTATTGCTATCTAAAAGTTTAATTTTAAATTTAAATTTTTCATTAGTAGGATTTTCTTCTTCTACTATCTTTTTAATAACTAAATCATTACATGTTGTTTTATTAGTAAATATAGCATAATGTGCTGATTCTGGATTACTTTCAAAACTATTAGTTTTAGTAATTGTCTCGCAGTTAGAATCTAAACCATTTAAAGTACACTTTAAAGGTTCAGCATATATACCAGAATCTACTTCTGAAACATAATAATTTGTATAGTTCGTTAATTCAAATAAAGCCTTCTCGTTAGCTTTTAATTTAAATTTACCTTCATTATCAGTTGTGTAGGCATTACTACCAATTTTATACTTGGCATTAGCATGAGGACGATTGTTAGTAACATCATATACTTGGAAAGTATACTCTTCATTATAACGGTTAGGTCCTTCAAGTTGCTTTTCAACCGTTAATGTTCCCGTTGGTAATACTGGCATATTAAACTTAATACTACAATTAGATACAGCAGCACCTCTTTCTAAAAAGAAGAATTTAACTGAATGCATTGTATAATCTTTATATGTTTTACCATTCCATGAAGTACTATCAACAGCATTTGCTTTTTGATATTGTTCATAAATATTAGTAGTTGGTGCATTAATTTTATCACCATTCCAATTTAATCCTGAGGTAACTTCTCCCGTTTTAAAATTAATTTTTCCATCTACTGCCCCATGAGTACCACCTAGATCGAGAACTAAAACACCATCTATGAATACCCACACATCATCATCGCCAGAAAATTCAAAGATCATATCTTTACCATTAATCTGTCCATTTTTTGGCATATAGAAATTGAATTCCATAGTCATACCATGCCAATAATTAACATCTTTAGTTTTATGAACATAAACTTTAGAATCATCTGTAATATTTGCATAATTAAATGGCATAAATTCGTGGCGACTCTTTTCATTGACATAACCTTCCATTACCTCATTATGTTCAACATAATTACGAACTAAAAATCTATTATTTGTTGTATCATAATCTGCGGCATTTTTAGAGCTATCATAATGATATGAGCCATCAGCATTTTTTTGAAGCAACGTGTTTTTAGGACTATAAGCTTTTACTCCTTGAGTTGGATTTCCAATTGCATTAGTAGCAGAACCAAATAAATATCCCATGCTAGAGTTATTACAACCACTTGCTCCACGACAATCAAACACCGGATAACCATAGGAGTCAAGTTTTCTTAAAACATGTGCACGACGTTTATATAGATCGCCACTATCAATAAAACCATCAGCATCGGTTTGATTATTTAAATAAATAGGGGTTGAAAGTTGTTGAGGATTTCTAAAAGTAAAATACTTATATAATCCATTCGCATTGACATTATTACCATTACGATCATCATTATCACCATAATAATCAAAAATACGCATTTTAATTGAGGCATCACTTACAGTATTGACAACTGATAAACGATAAACAATTTTGTATTCAGTAGTATCGTTGATATGATAAACAATATCACCAATATCTCCATAACGACCAACCCAGCCATAAGTACTAGAACTAGTTGCATTGGCATCATTACACCAAAGATCCCAACTACCAATATTTTTATTAAATTTATGCCAAGTACCATCTACTTTTACTTCTAAATGATCAAATTCATAAATATCACCATTAATACGATTAGTTAAATATTTAATATTAAATGCTTCAACTAAATCTTTACCTCGTGCAACACCGTCTTCTTCAGGACGTCTTCCGAATTTATAAGGATCATTAGCAAAACCATTTGGAGCAATATTTAAGGTTAAATCTTTACCAAGTCCTTTTATAACATTACCATCAGTATCATAATAGTAAAGTTTCAAATCAAAGTTTATTTGCTTTCCCTCTTTCCAAGCAAATTCACTATTAATTGTTTTTTTACCATTAACACAATCACTATCATCATCAGTACAATCAACAACTTGAGGATAATAACCATCTCTTAAATAAAACTTATATTCACTTTTTTCTTCCGTAAAAGCAGTTGGACTCAAGAGATAAAAAGTAAATACAACAATAAAACAAGAAAGAATTCCTGCAATAACATTAAAAATTCGTTTTTGTTTTTTATTAGTTTTAATTTTTTCAATAAAAGATTTCAAATCAGTCATAAAATGCCTCCTATTTATTTACCCCAAATTTAGCTAAAGGCCAAACAGTAAAAACAATCTTACCTATAATATCTTCTGACTTTATAGTTCCTATTGTCGAACTACGTGAATCAATAGATGTATCACGTTTATCACCCATAACAAAATAAGTATTCTCTGTAACTTGATAAGGATATTTCAAATCAGTTTCTCCCATGCTTTTATCAGATATATATTTTTCTTCTAAAAACTCACCATTAATAAACACATTACCAGCATCATCAATTTCGATCCATTCTCCAGGAACTGCAATAACACGTTTGACGAGAATCCGATTATTATAATAAAATGCAATTATTTCCCCACGCTTATATTCTCTTTTCTTACTGGCAACAACAATATCATCTTTGTTAAGGTTAGGATACATTGAAGTACCATAAATTTTTAAAACTGGAAATACCAACGTTGCAATTAAAACTGAAATTGCACATACAATTAATAAAATATAAATTGTACTCTTTAAAATTGTTTTATATTTTGATTTATAAATTTCACGGTTAAGTTCTTTTTGCAACTCAAAAGTTGAAGGAAGTTCTACTTTATTTTTCATTAATTAAAACTTTTTTTCTTCGAAAAATATGATTACTAAAATTATTTTTAAAATCACTTAGAACTTTTCTCATATTTTTCTTTTCAGGAATAACTACAGGTTCTTCAATCTTCTTTACAACTTTTTTTGCAACTTTTTTCTTAACACGTTTTTTTGATTTAACTTTTTTAATACACTCTTCATAATCATGTTCTAAAGCTTTAATGTTTTCAAGATACTGATTAGCAGCTTCTTGAGCACTTTCAAAAACTTTATTAATTTTTAATGAAGCCTCAGCAATGGAACCAGCCTCTTTAAGCATAATAAGTTTACTATCAATTAACTTATTTTTGCTATCAAGATCTTTTTTCAATTTATCAATTTCTTCACTTTGTAAAAGTAATAATTGTAGCAATTCTTTACGAGACATTTTCTTTAATGCTTTCTGTTCCATCATGACTACCCCCACTCAAAGTTCATAATTATCTTACAATGGTTAAAATGCATATTATGTCAAAACGTACGACTTATTATAGTTAAATTTAATTTTTTGTCAACTGAAAAGTCACCATTTTGTTAACAAACGTCAAAAAAAGATAAATTTTATCAAAAAATTAATTATTCCCAAAAAAAGTATTGACTATCAAAATTTTTTCCTTATAATAAGAAAAAAGATTTTCGTTCTAAAAAAAATTGTATTCAAAAAAGCTCTCTTTGACTTAGTCAAAGAGAGCTTTTATTTACTATCTATTAGAATTTAATTATTTTTTAAACCCATAGCATAATCAACAGGTAAAGAAAAACAAATACCCGCACCTGGAGTCTGTAACCCACACGTGCTAACAATTTCATTCATTATATTATTTTTATCATTATCATCAGCAAGAATTAAAACAATATCTTTTTCTGGAGCAATAGAAACACCAAGAAATTTAATAATTTTTTCAGTTTCTAATCCACGACCATTGATTGTTGTTCCACCCTGAGCTCCAACTTTTTTAGCAGCGTTCATAATAATTTCTGCATAACCCTCATTCGCGATCGTAACTATTAAATGTTTATTTAAACTATCCATTTCAATATCCTCCATCTTTTCATGATAACTATCTTGCATATATTTAGTTGAACTTGATAAAGGAATTGTAAAACTAATTCCATTACCAGGTAATTGCATTTGCATTTTAGCATCCATATCTTTTAAAACATGTTTAGCTTTAATCTTAGGCATAACAGCAAATATTAAAACCCTACTAATTTCATTTAAACCAAAATATTCTAACAAACTAGAAGAAGCAGTACCAGTGCCATAAGTTAAAGCTTGAAATTTAACTTTATTACTATTCAAAATATTTAAATATTTTTTTTCTTTATCTTTACCAGCTATAGTAATTAATAAACTTAAATTATTCATATTGACACTTCCAATCATAATCAACAATAGTTTCATCAATAACTACATGTTTCTGTTTTACTTTAGATTTTATTTTAAAGATCAAACCTAATATTTGAATTGTAAGTAAAGGAGAAATTGCAACAAAAGCAACTACTCCAAAAGCATCTGTTAAAATATTTCCATTATGAGCATAACAAATTCCTATAACTAAAGGAAGTAAAAAAGAAGTTGTCATTGGACCAGAAACAGCTCCACCCGAATCAAAAGCTACCATTGTAAATAATTCCGGCGTAAAAAGCATTAAAACAATAGCTAGACTATAACCAGTTAACAAAAAGTAAGTAATCGGAGTTCCTGTTAAAACACGAATCATTGCCAAGCTAATAGCTAAAGCAACACCTAAAGCAATTGTATTATTCAAAACTTTTTTACTCATAGAACCTTGAGTAATTTTTTCAATCTCTGCTGTCAATACAGCTACTGCCGGTTCCGCTTTAACAATTAATAAACCAACAATTATACCAAGAGGAATTAAAAGAAAACGATAACTAGTATACATACGAATACCTATTAAATAAGCATTAGGCATAAAACCAACATTAACACCTATAAAAAATAAAGTTAAACCAATGAATGTTGCTAAGATTCCAATAAATATTTTAGATAACTTTCGTCCCTTAACACTTTTAGTAATCGCATTAAAAATTAGAAAAACTAAAACAATAGGCATCAATGAAAGTGCTACTTCTTCCATTACTGGTAATATATCTTTAGTAAAAGTTGAAAATAAAGAAGAAAAAGTATTTAATTCATTACTAGGAACATAAGTATAATCCATTTTACCTTTCATAATTAATCCTAAAATTAAAACAATTAAAATAGGTCCGATCGAACATAGAGCAACTAAACCAAAACTATTATCTTTAGCTGACTTATGCGAACTACCTTTTGATAAACCTAAACCAAGAGCAATTATAAAAGGAACAGAAATAGGTCCCGTAGTAACCCCACCAGAATCAAAAGCAATTGGAACCATATTAGGATCAACAATAAGCATTAAAATTAAAGCAATTACATAAAAAATTATCATAATCCATTTTAGGCTCCACTGATAAATAATTCGCATCGCTGCTAAAGCTAAAAATAACCCAACACCTATACCTACCGATATAATAAGTGTCCAATTATTTATAGCTGTCATTTGATCAGCAAGAACCTTTAAATCCGGTTCTGCAACTGTAATAATAATTCCAACAATAAAAGTAACAATAGCAATTAGCCAAGGTTTCTTACTTTTAATAAGTCTTGATCCCATAATTGAACCAATTTCAATCATTGAAATTTCGGCTCCAAAACTAAATAAACAAATCCCTATAATTAGTAAAAGAGAACTAATTATAATTGAAAATATTGTCACAACATTAAAATCCAAAATTAAAGAAACAATAATCATTATTAAACTTACAGGTAAAATTGAAAAAACTGCTTCTTTTAATTTTGTTATTATTCCATTTTTCATAGCCTTCACCATTGTAATTATAACATATTTACTATTAAAAAAAGCGGTTAATCCGCTTTTTTATCTAATTTTACAGTTGTTTCTAATATTTTGTTATTACGATAATATTTTATTTTTATTGTATCCCCAATGTTATATTTATATAATGCATAACGTAAATGGGCAGAATCATCAACTTTAGTACCATCTAATTCAATTATAATGTCACCCTTTTGAAGACCAGCATCACTTGCAGGATAATTCTTTTGAACATTAACAACAACAGCACCATATTCAACATCAGAGTTAACAATAATACCATAACGATATAATTGCCATGTGTTACTTATATCAGACATTGTAATACCAAGAACAGGTCTTTCAATCTTTTCACCTTTTTCTAGGCGATCAACATATGACATAACAGTATTAATAGGGATTGAGAATCCCATTCCTTCAATATTAGTTGTTGCAATTTTCATTGAGTTAACACCAATAACTTCACCATTAATATTAACTAAAGGACCACCACTATTACCTTCATTAATAGCAGCATCGGTTTGAATTACTTCAAGTAAACTATTTGAAGAACCAACCATACGATTTTTTCCAGAAATAATACCTTTAGTAACTGTTCCAAAATATTGTTCTCCAAGTGGTGAACCAACTGTGAAAATTGTATCACCAATTTCTATTTTAGAACTATCACCAATTTCAGCAATTTTGCTTACATTACTAACATCAGTTTTTAAAACTGCAATATCAGCATATTCATCACTACCAAGCACTGTAGCATCATAAGTTTCTCCATTAGCATTAACAATTTTTACTGTTTTAGCTCCACTTATTACATGTTCATTAGTTATAATATATGCACTTTTACTGTCTTTTTTATAAGCGAAACCTGAACCAGTTGAAGTTCCACTACTAGTAGTTGCACTTATTAAAAACACAGCATCATATATTTTATCAACTGAAGATTTAATTGTATCTGTTTCTGTTATCGTTACACATTTTTCACTACGATTAACCACTACGGTTTCATTTGGTACAAATTTATATACACAAACTGTCCCCGCAATGCCTACAAAAAATGCTAATATTATCCAAACTGTATTTACTATTTTTCCTCTCATTTCATCACCATCTCCTATATTAAAACACATAACCTTCACATAATTATGGGATTTTTGTGTTAAATTTTGGATATTTCAAACCAGTTATCTGGAAATCCAATACGATTCAAAATACTATTTAAAGGAACAGTATTAACACGACCATCTAATAAATTAATCTCATATTCTAATTCCCTTAAGAAATCAATAAATTCATCTTTTTCTAACATTTGTTTTAAAATAATAACCATCGCGAATAAATCATTTTTACCAAATTTATAAATTCCTTCTTCATCTTTAGGAATATCTAATTTGTAATGAAATTCTGTATCACTTATCAATCTTTGAGTACGATGATCATACAAAATATCTTCATGAGCACAAATATTTCTAAAATTGGATAAAAGATTCAAATATGTACCCATTTCTTCTGTATCAATTTCATAAAAGTTAGAAATAGCTTCTTTATCTTCGTTTTTCAAAACCAAATACAATTCTGATATTAACCCAAATGATAAAACTTTTACTAAAATCCACATCGGAATATAACCGTAATTAAACATATAATGTTGAGTTGCTGTATGTTGCTTACCATTAACACGTATCTGACGTTTCATTTTACCCAAAACATCATAAACTTGTTTTTCACGCATTGGATCTTTTGTAAAATTATCCGGATTTAAATAATCTTTTTCTTTAAAACCATATTTTTTACTCAATTGATAACTCATTATTGATTTAATATTGTTTTCAATAATTAAAATATTTTTAAACATTAAATTTCTAATATGTCGATCAAAAAGAAAAACTGAATAAAGTTCATCAAAAGTTGTACCATCATTAAATTTTTTTTCTTTATATTTAGTCATAAATAAATAACGATAACCACTTAAAAAAAAGTAATTTTCTTTAAAAAGAACTTTTTTAGCAAAGTCAATATCATTAATAACTAACCCTTTTTCTTTTAAAATATTAATTTGTTGATCAAGAGTTTTAAAAGTCTTTTCTCTCATATGATTCACCATTATAAATTATAACACACTTTTCAATTTATTTGTCGTTTTAAAAAAAATTTTACATCAATACGAAACAAAATATAAATTTAAACCATCAATTATTACCTCAGCTAATTTATCTTGATAATCAGAAGATAATAATTTATTACGATCAGAACTATTACTTAAAAAACCGGCCTCTATTAAAATTCCTGGTTTAGTTACTCGATCATACATATACATATTTTTTATTTCTTTAAATTCACGATTACTATTTAATTTATCTTTAAAAACACTTTGCATTTTTGAAGCTAAAAGTTTATTTTTGCTATTTCTTAAAGTATAAAATACCTGAGCTCCACTCCATTTATTAGAAGGATAACTATTTAAATGAATTGAAATATAGAGAGAAGCATCCGATTTATTAATTAAATAAGCACGATTACCAAGATCACTACGTTTACGCATTTTAGCATTTTTATTAGCTAAATCAGAATCACTATCGCGAGTTAAGTAAACTACAGCTCCTCTTTTTTCTAAAGCATCTCTAAGTTTTAAAACAATTGATAAATTTATATCTTTTTCTTCAATATCTTTATAAACCGCACCCGGATCAATTCCACCATGTCCAGCATCCAAGTAAATAATTTTACCTACTAAAGGCATATCTAAAGATACTTTATAAGTTTTAAAAAAAGTTAAAATATAAAAAAACAATAAAATTAATAAAATACAATAAATTTTTTTCATAGTTAATTCTATTCAATTAAAATAAATTTTTACCAATCTAAACTATCATCGTAGCAAGATCTTTAATAAAACATATATTAATTTAGAGGCGAACTTATGAGTTATTTTTATAATTTAAACCCTATCATTCAAACAATAATAGCAGCAACTTTCACTTGGAGTATTACAGCATTAGGTGCAGCCCTTGTTTTCTTTTTTAAAAAACCAAATAAAACCATGATGGATGCTATGTTAGGATTTGCTGCCGGTGTCATGATTGCAGCAACATTCTGGTCTTTACTAAATCCAGCATTAGAAATGGCATCTAAATTAGAAATGAATAGCTGTCTTATAGTAACTATCGGCTTTTTAACGGGAGGATTATTTCTATTTTTAGGTGATCGCATTTACAATCACTTTAACAATAATGAAATAAAAAAAAGATGCTTCATGTTAATTCTTTCAATAACCTTACACAATATTCCTGAAGGATTAGCAATAGGAGTAGCATTTGGATCTGTTTTGTATGGCTTAGAAGGAGCAACAAGTGCATCTGCTTTATTACTAGCTTTAGGAATAGGTATTCAAAACTTTCCTGAAGGAACAGCAGTCAGTTTACCACTAAAACGTGATGGGTATTCAAATAAAAAAGCCTTTTTTATCGGTCAGTTAAGTGGAATAGTTGAACCAATTGCTGCAATATTAGGTTGCATTTTAGTTCAAAAAATTCAAACAATTTTACCATTTGTTCTAGCCTTTGCTGGCGGAGCCATGATCTATGTTGTTGTTCAAGAATTAATTCCTGAAAGTCAAACTAACGAAAAAAAAGACCTAATGGCCTTATTTACTTTAATAGGATTTTCTATAATGATGATTTTAGATGTCGTTCTTGGTTAAAATTAGAAAAAGGTGTTGCTTTAGGTAATGGCAAACTAAAGCAAATATTCTCTTTAGTTATAGGATGTGGAAATGTTAATTGATAGGAATACAAAGCTATTTGTTCCCCAACAATAGCTTTTTTATTATACTTTTGATCCCCAAAAAGAGGATAACCTCTACTAGCAAATTGTACACGAATTTGATGAGAACGCCCTGTTTGTAACGAAATATCAACTAATGTCATATTATTTTTCACATCAAGAACTTCATAATTCAAACAAGCATATTTACCATTCTTATCTACTTTTACCATATTAGTTTTAGAATCTTTTAACAAATAGTCTTCTAATTTCCCACTATTTAACAAACTTCCACAAAGAACAGCATAATACTTTTTTTTAAATGAACCTTTTCTTAAAGAATCACTTAAACGACTAGCAGCTTTACTAGTTTTAGCAAAAACCATTACACCACCAACCGGGCGATCTAATCTATGAATAAGTCCCAAATAAACATTTCCAGGTTTATTATATTTTTCCTTCAAATAATTTTTAATTATAGTTAATAAATCAAGATCTCTGCTTAAATCTTCACATACTGGAATATTTATAGGTTTCTCAACAACAATAATATGATTATCTTCATATAAAACATTAATCATTTGACCAGCGTCCATAAATTCCACAAGGTAAAACTAATGAATTATCAGTTACAGGAAGACCTATTTCTCCAGATTCAACTTTTCCACCAAACTTAGGCTCTAAAGTTGTTTTTAAAATATTATAAAGAACAATATTAGAAATTCCTGTTGTATAAGCATTTATAAGGAAAAATAAAGGTTTATCACTTAAAATATCCATACAAGCATTTATTAAAACATCTAAATTTTTCTCGAATTTCCACATTTCCCCATTAGGTCCACGACCATAACTAGGAGGATCCATAATAATAACATCATACTTATTTCCACGTCTTGCTTCACGCAAAACAAATTTTAAGCAATCATCAACAATAAAACGAATATTAGCATTATCTAGACCACATAAATGCATATTTTCTTTGGCCCATTCATTCATACCTTTACTAGCATCAACATGAACAACTGAAGCCCCTGCACTAGCAGCTGCCATTGTAGCCCCACCAGTATAAGCAAACAAATTAAGAACTTTAATAGTACGACCTGCATTTTTGATTTTCTCTATAGAATATTCCCAGTTAACAGCTTGTTCAGGAAACAAACCTGTATGCTTAAAATTAGTTGGACTAACTTTAAATGTTAAGTTTTTAAATTTAATAGTCCAATGATCTGGCAATTTCTTTTTAAAATCCCAGTAACCACCGCCCTTATCACTGCGATGATAAAAAGCATCAGGATTTTTCCACATGTCATTATAAGCAACCAACCACATGGCTTGAGGATCGGGTCTTCTTAATATTACATTACCCCAACGTTCTAATTTTTCACCATTACCAGCACTTATACACTCATAATCGTGCCATTCATTACTTAATTTCATAAATCACTCTACCTTTTTTATTGCTGATTTAATTATTTCAATCGAATTTTCCAATTTTTCACGTTCACGATCATTCAAATCAACATTCATTTTTCTATACGCCCCATTTTTATTAATAATAGTTGGCATTCCAATATATAAATCATTCTTTTTATCATAACTAGAAACAGTTATAATTGTATTTTCATTATTTAAAATAGCATTAGTAATACGTGTTAAACACATCGCGATGCCATAATAAGTAGCTCCTTTAAGATTAATAATTTGATAAGCAGCATTTTTAACATCATCTTCAACTTGATTCATTTCTTCAGAAGTCAAATAATCCGTAATTTTTTCACTACCAATAAGACTAGAACTCCACAAAGCAAACTCTGAATCACCATGCTCACCAATTATATAAGCATGAATATTCTTAGGATTAACATGAGCTTTCTCACTAAGCAAATAACGAAGACGTGCTGTATCCAAACTAGTACCAGAACCAATAACACGATTATATGGTAGTCCCGAATATTTATATGTCAAATATGTCATTATATCAAGAGGATTAGTAGCAACCAAAAAAATTCCATTAAAACCGCTAGCCATTACTTGATCAATTATAGTTTTAAATATTTTAGCATTTTTTTTAATTAAATCCATTCGTGTTTCACTCGGTTTTTGATTAGCACCCGCTGCAATCACAATCAAACGAGCATTTTTACAATCAGCATACGTCCCCACACGAATATCAATTTTTGAAGGTGAAAAAGCTAAACAATGATTTAAATCCATCGCCTCACCAATAATTTTATCCTCATTAATATCAATTAAAACCAATTCATTTACACTTGTTTTCTGATTTAAAAGTGAAAAAGCATAACTCATTCCCACATTTCCACAACCAATTACAACAACTTTATTCATATATAACCTCCTTCATCATTATAGCACATCAAAAGTAAAATAATAAAATTTAATGTTTTTATTGACAATTAATAAGCCATATAATATGCTCTATAAGAGGGATTGGCATGTATATAGTACAAAAAGTATTAACAAAACTCAATAATAATGAATGTAGTGGTTTTCTTGATCCTCAAGAATTAAACGATGTAAAAAGAAAACTTGATAAAAATAGTTATTCTATCTATTATCCATATAAAGATAGTGAAAAAAATATCATTTACAATAAAAGATTACCTAAAGTTTTACTTTATGAAATAAAATCTAAAATAAAATTAAAACATCAAGATATTTTAGGTACCATGTCTTCCTTAAGTATTTCTAAATATTTCTTCGGAGATATCATAATTATCAATGATCGATACTTTATATACATCTTAGATAATATGCGAAATTACTTCGAGTCCAATTTACTAATGATTAAAAATAGCCATGTAGAACTAGAAGAAATTGATCTAAACTATTTAGAAAATTATGAAAGAGAATATCAAAAAATTGAAATAATTGTTTCTAGCAATCGCATAGACACTATTATATCAAACATATGTCATATTGGAAGAAATAATATCAATGAAATGATTAAAAATAAAGAAATAATGTTAAATTATGATTATTTAAAAAATAATTCTTACAAATTAAAAAATGATGATATTTTTAGTGTTAAAAAAATAGGAAAATTTAAATATAATGGTATTATAAAAAATACTAAAAGTAATAACTTAATTATAGAAATATTAAAATATATTTAATTTAAAGAAATTAAATAAAGCTAGGAAAAATCCTAGTTTTTTTGTGTTGGCTACAAACTAATTTCAACGGTGTTTAATGAGTATCTTAATATAAGAAAAACCCCATAAACATTGAGTTTATAGGGTTTATAATGATAATTATATTATCTCTTACTGAATTGTGGAGCACGACGAGCTGCTTTCAAACCTGGTTTCTTTCTTTCTTTTGCACGAGAATCACGAGTAACCATGCCGTTTGCTTTTAATACTTTACGATAGCTATCTTCTTTATTTTCATTAACTTTATCATATTCTAATAAAGCTCTAGTAATACCTAAACGAATAGCTCCTGTTTGACCAGTAAAGCCACCACCGTTTACTTTTACTTCAACATCAAATGTTTCTTCATTATTTGTCATAACTAATGGTTGTTTTAAATCCATAACATTAGTTTCATATGGGAAGAAATCACGAACATCACGTCCATTAACAGTGATTTTTCCACTACCTGGAACTAATTTTACTTGAGCAACTGAAGATTTTCTTCTACCTGTTCCTAAAAACATTCTTTTTTCTGCCATTTTAAAACCCTCCTAGTTCATTTTTAACTCAACAGGTTGTTGAGCTGTATGTGGGTGAGATTCACCAGCATATACAAATAACTTTCTATACATTTGTCTTCCTAAACTTCCCTTTGGAAGCATTCCTTTGATAGCTAATTCCATCATTTCTTCTGGATATTTTTCTTTCATTTCTTTTGCAGTTCTAACACGCATACCACCTGCATAACGACTATGATTATAATATTTCTTGTCTTCTAACTTGTTACCAGTTAAATTAACCTTAGCAGCGTTTAAAACAATAACATAATCACCACAATCAATATTTGGTGTATAAGTTGGTTTGTGCTTTCCTCTTAAAATTGTTGCAACTTTAGCAGCTACACGTCCTAGGTTTTGTCCTTCTGCATCAATAACATACCATTTACGTTCAACTGTTTCTTTTGCTTGAATATATGAATTTTTCATTCTCTTTTACTCCCTTTCTTTTTTTTAAATGAGTCGTCCCAAAACTCATTTGTATGGGATTTATAAAATGTACCAGTGTTAATAATACTAAATAAAAGCACATTTGTCAATCTTTTTTACGCTTTTTTACCACTTTTATTAATATTTAACATCTTTCAAATATAAACCGCAAGCAGGTGCTGTTTTAGCAGCAAAAACACGATCCCTTTTAGCAAGAATAATTGGTACATCAGAAACAAGTTTCTTACCACTACCACAAGCTACAAGTAATCCCACAATATTACGAACCATATATCGCATAAAGCCACTTCCTGTAACCTCAATATAAATTTTATTATCTAACTCTTTAATATCAATATTATATATAGTTCGCACACTATCTTCTTTTACACTATCTTTCTTAACAAAAGAAGCAAAATCATGTTCACCAAGTAAATATTTAGAAGCAGCAAGCATTTTATCAAGATCTAATTTTTTACAATATTGATAAACATATTTACTTTCAATCGGATCAAATTCACCAACATTTATTTTATATAAATATGTTTTAGATTTAACATCATATCTAGCACTAAAAATATCTGAAACAACTGATATATCTTTAATATAAATATCACCTTTTAATAACTTATTTAAAGATCTTTTTATTCGTTCACATTTAATATCTTTATCCAAATCAAAATGACCTTTTTGATTTAAAGCATGTACTAAAGCATCAGTCCTTCCGCTTGATATCAAATGAACAAACTTATTACCATTAATCATTGTAAGTAAAGTTTCAAGTTCCTCTTGAACCGTTTTCAAACCCTTCTGTTTTTGATAACCATGAAAATTAGATCCATCATAAGTAAATGTCATTAAATAACGCATATATCTCACCTCTTAACTATAATTGCTAAAAATATAAATATTTGCATACACATAAATAAATAATCATATTCACCTGATCGTAAAAACAATTTAGAATTATAGCTATTATAATATCCTCTAAGTTCAAGTTCACTCGCAAATTCAAAATTTTTTTCAGAAGCTCTCTTAGAAGCTAATAAATAACTTTTTTGTAAATCTCTATTTTTTTTATAAAATTTAAAAAAATATTGAAAAAAATATAAACAATAATTTTTTTTAATTTTTAATTTATTAACAATCTTACGATTATTTAATCCTAATAAATTTAAAGGTTTTAAAATTCTTTCTAAAACATAATCAATTTCATTAGAACTAGTAGTTAATTTATAAATAATAATTATACTAAAAAACATCAAAATTTTAACAAAAAAAACTAAAAAACTAAAAAAACTATTAAAAAATATTAACTTTATTAATAATAAAAACAATATAAAATACTTAAAAAACCATAAACATTTTAAAAAACGCTTACTTGAAATATTACTAGCAATAAAAATTATAAGTAAAAAGAAAACTAAAATTAAAATAGATGTTTCTTTACTAATAAAAATACAAACAATATAAATTAAAAACATCAATGTTTTTATAAAACAATTTATATTACTAAGAGAACTATTTTTACTATAATTAAACATTATCATACACATCCTTTATTATGTCCGTAATCCGATCACGATACAAAAGATCAACATCTTTTTTTTCTTTAACATAATTTTTAAATTCAATATAATGCGGAATATCAATATTATAATTTTTTAAAAGATCAGTATTAGCAAAAATATCAAATTTATTACCAGCTACAATAATTGTATCATCAAGTATTAAACTAACATCACTAATTTCAAACAAAAGATCAACATCAGGATCAGCTATAATAACTAATTTTTTAAAATCAAATTGCAATCTTTTAAGTAAATCTCTAAGTAATTTTTTATTACTATCACTCAATTTACTAAAAATATTATTAACAAGTATAATATCTGGATCATTAACTAACATAGTAGCCATAATAACTCTTGGTAATAATAAATCATCAAGATCAAAAGGATTTTTATCTAAAATACTTTCATCAAGCATAACACTATCTAAAATACTATTATCAATTGCTTTATTGCCAAATATTTCTTCTTTAACAATTAAATTACTAATTTGATCTCTAAAATTATAATTTAAAGTAAAAATATTAGCACAATTTTTAATAATTCCTTTATCAATTTTAATTAAACCATTTATAATTTCAAACAATAAATCAGTTTTAAAAAATGATGATGCATAAATACCATAAATCTTCGTGTTAACAAAAGTATAATTTAAATCCTTAAAAATATTTTTATAACAAACATTTTTTAGTTCCATAAATCATCAACCAGATCTTCCATCTTTAAGTAATTTTTATCAATTAATTCATATAACTGCAAATACTTGGAAAGTGAAACATTAAATGGCAAGCGATAATCATCAAGCTTAAGAGAATATGCATTTTTTAAAGTATCACATAATATTAATTTCTTATTGATAATAATTAAATTATCAAAAAACAAAGAATATTCTAAATTATTAGTAATATTTAAAATAGTTAACTTAGATGTCTTTTGATACTTTTTTAAAAAGTAAACAATTTGTTTAAATTTATCAATTCCCAATAAATCAAAAGTTTTATCTATAATCAATAACTTAGGTTTATTTACTAAATTAAGAGCTAAACAAATAACACATTTTTCAAAATAAGAACACTTTTTAAAATCAACATTTTTATCAATATCAAATAAATCTAAAATCTCTGTTACTCGTTCTTTTTTATAATCCCAATCATAATTAGTAAGACGTTCATACATTTCAGCTATAACATCATCTGTTAATAAATTAAGATCAATATCTTCATGAATCCACGAAATTCGCTTTTGAATTTCTTTTTTATTTTTTTCATTTAAATCAAGAAAATTAAAACAAACACTATCTGTACTCTTTAAGCCGATTATTAATTCAATTAATTTTTTAGAATCATTACATACCATTGTATAATTTTCATCATAATTTAAAATAAAAGACAAGTCATCAAAAATAAGAGAATTCTCTGTTAAAGAAAGACCTTTTATTTTTAATAACTCGTCCATGTTACCCACCCTAATTAAATTATAATATATTATCCTTTATTTATCAACGAAAAAAATAGCAAAAAGCTATTTTTGATAATAAATTTGATATTCTAAACTTTGATTAAAATAAAGTTCCTTATTTTCTACTAAAGTTCTAATATCAGTTTTATCACTATAATATTTAATATAATAATCATCTAAATAAAATATATAGTCATTTAAAGTTATCACTTTATCAATATATTTAGTTGAAAAAAGATATTTTTTTTGTTCAATATTTTGATTATTAGCTCGGTAAATATCATAAATATCACCAGCTTTTTTATAAAAATAGCTATAACCTGTTTTACTACCTATAGTTTTAGAAAATAAAACATATTCTTCTAAATTAACTTTTTCAGTAAAATATATATCATTTAAAGAACATTCGTAAGCTGTTTTATAACTCCATTCTCCATCTAAATACACTTTTACTCCGATTTCGCTATTTCCAACTTCTAAAACAGTTTTAGTCAAAACATTTACTTCATATTGTTTTTTATTAGAGCGATCAAATATATAAATACTATTATCTTTTTTTCCTTGAATATAAGAATTTTTTTCAATTGTTTTTGCTAAAGTTATTTTTTCTTCATTACCATTTAATATATTAAATATATAAATATAATTATAACCATACTTTTCATCATAATTAACTGTAACATAATATTTATCAATATAAGCACTCAAATAATTATCATAAGCATCAAAATCAAAAATGTTTTTAGCTTTTAATGTTTTATTAGTTCCATTAGCATAATAATAACCTTTATAAGTAACAAAACTTAAATAATAATTTTCAGGCATATTATTTTTAAATAAAGTGATATTATTCAAAGTATCTTTATCACCCAAATCTTCTTTATTATTTAATTCAAGATTACTATAAAATTCATCAATTGTACTATTATTACCTAAAATTGTTTTATAATTATAAACAACATTATCTTTTAAACAAAGTAAATCAGTTAAAATACGAGAATCTTTAAATATTGGTAAAATACATTGTACATTAGAATCACTTATACTCTTAATTTCTGTTATTATTTTTTCTTCATTTTCAAAATTATCAAAAATTTGCAAATCAATTCTAAAATCATCTTTACTGATTTCAAAATAATAATTCGATAACTCATCTTTTTGATTATTAGTAAAACTTTCCTTTATATCATAATTATCAACAAGATATTTTACATTATGACCAGGACCAAAAAAATAAAATAAAGCTTCAAGACCAAAATAAATTAAGAATAAAACAATAAGTGTCATAAAAAGTTTCCTCATAATTATCACCAATTATAGTATATAAAATTTAGTTTTTCTTTTCAAGAAATTCTAAAATAAAAAAGAAACTATTTTTGAAGTTTCTTTAATCTTTCAATACGATCAGCTGAACCATATTTTAAAACATATTCTGAGAAATTAGTTTCTACTTCTACTAAAGATTTTTTTTGAAGATCGGAAATAGTGATAAATTCTTTAACTGTATCAATATAAACTTTACCCCAAATAATTAAATTTGATACTTTAAAATCATTAAACATTTCTGGTGTTACTGAAGTTAAAAAATAACCAAAAAATAATCTTTTTCTACCAATTAAAATTCTTTTATTAGTCAACAATATTACATTAGTATTAAAAATACTAAATGCTGAATCACATTTTTGACCAGTAAAAGCATAAAATATTTCTTCTCCCGGATTTAAATGTTTTTCTAAAACCTTACAATGACTTCGCAAACGAAATGCTAAAGTCCATGGATAACGATTAATAAATCTTCTTACTAAAGGGTACACTCTTTCCATTATTTCACCTCAATTATTTCACTTTCTTCTAAAAATTTTTTAGTATCATCATAAGAATAATTACCAGCTCTACTATTTACTATTTTCCCATCTTCAAGAATAACTAAATCAGGAATTGATGTAATTGACTTCCCAAGTAATTTCGTAACATTTTCCTTATCATTAGTTGTAACTCTTGAAGTATCAAAATAATAATATTCAAAATTATACTCATTAGCAAGAGTATCTAAAGTTGGTTTAAATTTTTCACAATAAGGGCAATAAGGACTAGCAAACAAAATAATTTGCTTACCAGAACTATTATACATTTCGGTAAACTTCTCAGTAATAACTATACTATCTTCTTTTATTTTTTTATATTTTAATATTGAAGATCCTATATAAATAACAATAAATGAAATTAAAATAAGTATTACAAAAACAATTATTCCAAGTTCAAGTTTTTGCTTTTTTGTCATAAATCAAAACCTCTTTTAAATTATAACATAAAATTCCCCAAATCCCAACCCTCAATATTTACTATTAATACTAATGGTAATAACATTATTAATAATTTATGCATTTGTAAAAATGCTGAGCATAACAATAAACTAAGATACGCTCCGATATCTGATCTCTAACATTTTCTAATTTTAGTATCTCCATAATAAATATTTAACAACTAAATTAAAGATCTATTGTCCAATTAATTGTTTGAATACGGACATCAAGTTCACGTAATTCTTTAGACAATTTATCAATTTTCTTTTGATAACTAGCAACATCAATTGTTGGTAAAATCTTAATTTCACTTCTCGTTCCTCTAGAAGTTATTGAACTTGCTTCACCTAAAAAATCACGCATAACATTAATTTTAAATGTTAAAGCATCTTTACGAGCTAACAAGCTTGTTAAAGTTTCAGAAGAATCAACAACAGTAGCATTACGCAAATTAATTTTAGTTACTAATTCTTCAAATCTTTTAATTAAATAATCCAATTCTGTAATTAACTCTTTAGGATCTTCTGAAGGTTTTTCACCATCTTGAACCTTGGCATTCAAAATCAACCTATTTTCTAATTGCTCAATTCTTTTTTTAATATCTGCTCTTTCCGATAATGCTTCTGCCAATTTCATTTAAAACTTCTCCTTTCTTTATAATCCAAAATTAAAGTAATTCGTTCTTTATCTTTTTGACGATCGCTTTTATTTAAATAATCTAAATAACAATCTAAATCTTGTAAATAATAATCTCCAAAATCTTCGACTTTTTCTTTTGTAAGAGTATCAACTACAAACTCAATTTGATCATTAATTTTATACCAATTATCACCTTTAGCTTCAAGAATGAATTTTGAAAATAATTTATCAAAACCATTTTCTGTAACTGCTATATCAAGATCACCAGCATCTTTCATAATTCCTCTTAATACTAAAGCTGCACTAGAAAGAATATAAAAATCCTTTTTTTCTAAATTTAAAGTATTTATTAATTTTATAAGTTCATTTCTATTCAATCGCATAATTAACTCCTTTACATATACTAAAACCATTATAAAACAAATTAAAAAAAATTTCATTAAAAAACACTAGTTTTACACTAATGTTTTCATTTCCATTTTTTTAACTTTTTCAGTTTCAAAGTTCATGCTGTCATTAAAAAAAGTTGCAATTGATTTCAAATAATTAGGTAAAAGGCCTTTTAATTTTAAATTTTCTAAAAATTGAATAACTTGATCGTATGAAGAAGGTTGAAAACGATCATAACAAGTTATCCCAAACGTTGAATCTTCATCCTCAATATTTTGAATATCAATATGATTTTCATCAGATAATTGTTTAAAATTTAAATCTAAAGGAATATTTAAAGTATATTCACAAGCATATCTATTAAATATCGGTTTAGGTTTAATTTTAATTATCACTTTTTGAAGTTCATCAGGAATACCATTTTTATCAAAATCTTCTTTCATATTTTGAATTCTACCAGGTATTTGACAATGATTAAAATGATCGTATTTACCATAAGTTTCTTTTAATAATTTAACAGCGTCAATAAGTATGTAATGATATTTTTTATCACTCATTTTATTTAAAATTCTTCTTTCTATTACCTTTATTAATATAAAAACTAAATACTGAAGTACGTTCTTTATCATCATCAAAACGTTCACAAGATAAAGCTAAATCTCTATCAATTTCAAAAAACTGTTTAATCGAATACAAATATCCTACTAAAAGTCCACTTTGAACAACTTCCTGCATAAAAGCTTTAATATCACTATAAGGAACAAATTGATAATCAGTCATACAATTAATCTCCTCTGCATATGGAGCATCAGGTAAAGTAAAAGAATAACTATTTATATCAATTTTTTTTGCCATATATTGTATCATAAATTAAAGCATTGTCAAAATCAAAAGGAATATCTAAAGTATATTCAAAAGCTCGATTTTTTAAAATAGGTAATTGCTCAATTTTAATAATCAATTTACGATACTGTGTAGGAATATCATTATCTTGGAAAAAATCATTCATTGTCTTACGTCCACGAGAAACATAAACATCACTAGTTGTTCTTCCATCAAATACTTGACGAAGAATATAATTTTTTTTAGAAATATTTTCACTATCTACTAATAAATACTTTGCTTTAATTTCTTTCATATTGGCCTCTTTAATTGTATAACAATTATAACACAAATCCATAAAAAAGCCCATTTTTTAATGGGCTAGTTTAAGAATTCTTTTATTTTTAAGTTCAAGTTATCATTACCTTCTTTTGTTAAATGAATACCATCAGCCATCAAGTAATTAGGATTTTCTACAATTTCTTTACTAAAATCTAAAATTTTAACATTTTCTTCAGATATTTCTGAAATTTTATCGTTAGTTGAAACAATATAAATCTCATGATCACTTAAATTACTAATCAAATTTTTTATTTTATCAATTTCAACAGTTTTATCAAAAACAAAAACTAATTTATGAGTCATTTGATCTTTTTCATCTAAAACCTTATCTAAATCAAGATCTTTTTCAACAACAAATTTAGCATTTATATAATTTTCATGAATTGAATCAAACGCATTTAATAATAAATCATTACCATAAAAACTAATTTTATTATTTTGTTCTTCTTCATGCTGTTTAATTATTTCAGCTTTTTTAGCATTAAATTTATCTAAATAAACATTATAAATTGCTTCATAAATTGTATCTGTATATACCTTACGACCACTTGGAGTTAAATGAATACCATCAGCATAAAAATATTCATTGTGGCCTCGCGAAATACTTTTCCAATCAATAATATGCAAATTACTATAATCTTTAGCAAATTCAATTAAATTTTTATTTACATAATCTAAATTAGTAGTATTAAGCCAGAAAACTTCACGATCTCCCAAGCTTTGCATAATATCAACCTTACAACTCTTAGAACAATCACCATTAGCACCAAGGTTAATAACAACTGGATTACCAAGCATATTTCTTCTTTTTAAATCCGAAACTATGGAAGCAACTTCATAAGCCGTACGTGATATTTTAGCATCTACATAACTATTAGGAAACATAGCAAGGATATTAGCATATGCCCCAAGCATAACCGAATCTCCTATTCCTATAACCGGTAAATCAAGGACCATTTCTTTTAATTTTGATTCACTAGTTTCTAAATCAGCCAAGGTTGTAGCCCAAGCCTCTTCCTCTTTTTTTATTTCACTTGCGTATTTCTCTTGATTTTTTTTACTAAGTTCTTCATTAGCTGCAAGTTGATTTTCTAAATCTTTCATTTCTTTTGTATGATCTTCTGCTTTTATATATTGATAACCACCAAAAGCTGAAAAAGAAAGGAAAATAACTAATAAGGAATACTTTAATATCTTTTGCTTACCATTTAAAGCATAATGTAATAAATAAGCTAAAACTATAGTTAAACTTATGACTAACAATATTTTTAAAGAATTATTTTGAAAAAAGAATATTAAAGGATATTGTATTAAATATATTTCATAACTAATATCTGATAAAGATTTTACTACTTTGTCAAAAGGATTTAATCTATTTGTAGAATCAAGTGTTGCATAATCAATTAAACGCATACTTATTAAGGAAACAATAATCATTGCTATGCTAAAATACTCTGACGTTGAAGGAATTAAAATAAAAGACAAAAGTAATAATAACAAATAAACATAAAAAATTACTTTTCTTAATTTCATTTTTTGAATTTTTTTATTTATTAAAATTCCATAATAATGATGAATAAATCCTAAGGTAAGACCAAATAAAATTGCAAAAATTCGTGTAAAAGTATTATAGTAAACAACCATTATGTTAGTATCTTTACTAGAAATATAAAAATAAAGAGCAAATACAATAGCAAAGAATCCTGTAAATAAACAAGGAATATATTTTTTTACATGATCACCAAGTTCTTTTAAACCTAAATAAATAAAAGGAAAAACTAAATCAAATTGTAATAATATACCAATATACCAAAAATGCATAAAAGGAGAATCAACATGTCGAGCAAAATAATCCAAATTAGCATTTAATTGCCAAAAATTATTATATCCAAGTAAAACAGAAGTTGTTTCTGGTTTCAAATTAAACCAAAAAATATTAGGTAAAAAAGAAATAATTCCAATACTAATAAAAACTACAATCACTAAAGGAAGATAAATTTTGAAAAGCTTATTCTTATAATATTCTTTTAAAGAAAATTTTTCTTTTCTAAAAGCCGAAATACAAGATAAATAACCAGTTAAAACAAAAAAAGTACAAACAGCTAAATAGCCACCTTTTAAAATATTTAAATGATATAACAAAACGGCAATACAAGCTATTAATCTAATAATATTTAAATCCTTAAAATACTTCTTCATACAACATACTCCATTCTTCATAATTATAGCATTATTAAATAAGAATATAAATACTTTACATCATCTATATACACTTTATAAAATTATTTTAATATGCTAAAATTAAATCGAGGTGAAGTATGAAAATAATTTTAATTTTAATCGCATTAATTCCAATAAAATTACATGCAACTAGTTCCATAATAAATATTGATAAACTAAATATTGTAGAAATACAAGAAAACATTGATAAAGGATATTTAACATATGAAACATTAACTAAAATATATCTAGAAAGAATTGAAAAATATAATGAACAATATAATGCCATTATAACTATTAATCAAAATGCCATTGCTGAAGCTAAATTATTAGATGAAGAATATAAAAAAAGTGGTAGAAGAAGCTTGATGCATGGAATACCTATAATTGTCAAAGATAATATTGACGTTAAAGGCTTACCAACAACCAATGGTACTAAAGCTTTATTAGATTCTTATCCTTATGAAAACGCTCCAATCATTCAAAAATTAATAGATGCTGGCGCCATAGTATTAGCTAAAACTAATATGGATGAGTTTGCTTTCCATGCTGAACATTCAAGTTCTAGCTTTGGGATGGTTAAAAATGCTTACAATTTAGAATACTCATCATATGGATCATCAGGAGGGACAGCTGTTGGAGTTGCTGCTGGTCTTGCTGTTGCCGGAATTGGTACGGATACAGGATCGTCTATAAGAATCCCCGCAAGTGCCAATAATTTAGTAGGTTTAAGACCAACAACTAGTTTAATAGATAACAAAGGAATCATTAAATTCGAAGTAACAAGAGATGTTGCTGGACCCATAACTAAATATGTTATAGATAACGCAATAATGTTAGAAATAATAAATAATCAAGGGAAAAAATATACCAATTTTAATAAGGATATTTCAGAAATAAAAATTGGAGTATTTAAAGATCAATATAATGGGGCTACAAGTTTCATTAAAGATTTAATGTCAAAACAAATTGAAAAATTAAAATCTTTAGGTGCAACTGTTGAATTTGTAAATTCTTTCTCGCCAAACTATCAATTTAATGCTAATACATTATGTTATGAATTCAATGAATATTTAAAAGGAACAACAAGTAAAATTAAAAGTTTGAATGACTTAATAAAAACTAAAGAATATACGCATCACATTGAAGGATATAATAATTCCTATTGCAATTATGATTACAGTAAAACTCAAGCTTTTAAAAATTATTTAGGAAATAGAAATAATAATATTAATTATGTAAATAATAAATTTGGAGATTATGATGCTTTTATTTATCCAACAATTAAAAATGAAGTAGTAAAATTAACTAATATTAATAATTATAAAGTAAAAACATTTTCAAGTTCTATAGCTCCATTAGTTGGTTTTCCAGCTATCTCTATTCCAATTGGATTTTATAACAATCTACCATATGGAATGGAAATTTTAGCTAAAGCTAATAATGAAGAAATTCTATACATTATTGCTTATAATTTAGAAAAAGATAATAACTTTTATGAACAACCCGAAATTGCTCCTTCACTTTATACAATTAATAATAACATTCCAATATTATTAAATTATTATGAAAATTCCAATGAAGAAAAATTTGAAGAAATAAAAAAGAAAACTAAAACATTTTTAGATAATTACAACGACATTGATGATAAAGACGAAACTATAGAATTATTAATAAAAGAATATGAAGAAACAACTACTATAGATCTTCCAACTAAAGAACTCTCAACTAATAACAGTAAAGAAAAATACAGAATAATTGCAATATATATTTTTATTGATATAATTATATTATTAGCAGTTTTAATTAAGAGAAGGTGTAAAAAATGAAATTAAATAAATTAATTGATTGCCAATATGATATCGAAATAAAAGGAATAAAAACAAATTCACTTAAAGTTGAAGATGGTGACTTATTTGTATGCACCAACACAGGAACTATGGATCGTCACCTTTTTATTGATGACGCCATTAAAAAAGGTGCTAAAGCAATTATTGTTAGCAAAGATGTCAATAAAAATATTCCAACTATTAAAGTTGAAGATACAAATAAAACTTTAAGTGAAATTATTCCTAAATTCTATAATTATCCTTTAAATAAAATTCAGTTAATAGGAGTAACAGGAACTGATGGTAAAACAACAGTAGCTACTATTATCTCAACCTTATTAGATAAATGTGGCTATATTGGAACCAATGGTATTAGTTGTGGTGATTACTATGAAAAAACAAGTAATACTACCCCGGGATTAGAAAAATTATATGAAATATTTGATTATTGTGTAAAAAATAATATTGATAAAATGGCTATGGAAGTTTCAAGTGAAGCAATTAACTACAAAAGAGTTGAAGGTATTGAATTTGATTGCTCTATTATCACTAACATAACTAAAGAACATTTAAACACTCATAAAACATTAGAAAATTATATAATGTGTAAATGTCAATTATTTAAAAATACCAAAAAAGAAGGATTTTGTATTTTAAATAAAGATGATGCTCACTTTCAAGAAGTATATAATAGTTCTAATGGAAAAATTTTAACATATGGAATTGGTGAAGATAATGATTTAATCATTAAAAATGTTAACTTACTAAGTGATAAAACAATATTTACTATAACTTATAAAAATCAAGATTACGAAATTACAAGTCCTCTTCTAGCAATGTTTAATGTCTATAACCTATCAGCAGCTCTTCTTGCTATCTTAGCTTTAGGTTATAATATAAATGACATATTACCAAAAATAAAAAATTTAAATGTAAAAGGTCGTTTACAAGAAATAAACTATGGTCAAGATTTTAAAGTATTTGTAGATTATGCACATACACCTAATGGCATCCATGAACTATTAAAATTCATGAATTCATTAAAACACAATAAAACAATTGTAGTATTCTCAGAACCTGGTGAAAGAGATCGTTCTAAAAGACCAGAAAAAGGATTCAATGTCATCACCAATTGTGATCATGCCATTGTTACTAGCCAAGATCCAAGAAGTGAAGATCCTATGGATATTGCTAACGATTTAATATCTCTAGTAAAAGACTATAAAAACTATGAAATAATTCTTGATCGCCGTGAAGCCATAAGAAAAGCCATTGATTTAGCCCATGAAAATGACATAGTATTAATCATTGGAAAAGGAAATGAAAATTATCAAATTTTAAAAGATAAAACTATTGAATTCTGTGATGTTGATGAAGTAAATAATTACTTAAAAGAAAAATTTCAAAAATAAAGAAGGCTTATAACCTTCTTTTAAAATACCTTTATTTATTATTTTCAAGTTTTAATACTTTTTTCTTAGAGGTTTCAAAATCAATAGTACGATTAATTTTAGATGCACTCTTAACAATTAATTCAATTTGATCACCTAGATAATAAATATTACCATTTCTTCCTGCTACCGCACATTTAATTGGATCATAATGATACTGATCATCTTTCATATCTGAAAAAAGAATTCTACCCTTTATATAATCAGTAGTTCTAACAAACATCGAATTAGAAGCAATTTCAATTATATAAGCTATAACTTCATTACCAACCTTATCTTCCATATAACTAGCCATAGCCATTTCTAAAGCTTCATTCTCCATTTTTTCACTTATAAGTTCTAATTTATTAACATTTCCACATAATTTTTCCATAAAATTTTGTAACTTTGAAACAGTTTCTTCACTATAATCAAAAGATTGATAATTATCAACTAAAGCATTAGCAACTAAATCAGGAACTCTTCTAATTGGAGAAGTAATATGCCCATAACAATCATACTGAGTAGCAAAATGACCAATATTTTCAGGTGAATATTTGGCTCTTTTCATTCCTCGAAGCAAAAATTCCCTCGCGATCATATCAGCTTCACTATTGCCCAAAGAATTAATAATTGAGTTCAAAGCCTTACAATCAATTTGCTTATAATTAGGAATTTTAAAACCTGACTTGCGTAAAATTTCTAAAATTTCTTGAACTCTTAAAAGATCCGGTTCTTCATGAACACGAAAAGGCAAAGTTAACCAAGCATAATGACTATAAAATATAGAATTAGCTATTCCCATAAATACTTCAATCATGCTACCACTCAAACCATAATCATTTTTTTCAAAACCATAAATTTTATTATATTCGTCACTTTTTTCTTTAACTTCTAATAACCTAAAATTCAAGAAATTTCTTCTCTGACGAGCTGCTTCAAGTATATTATAAAGCTTTAACATATTCATCAAATCAGAGCGATACTCTTCATAATCACTTACTACTTTACCAGCAAACACTTCATTGCATTTACTATAAGACATAGCTTTTCTAGAACGAATTACACTATCATATATTTTATAATTAGCAATTTCTCCCATTGGTGTAATTTCCATTTCCATCGTTCTTGTTAAACGATCAACATTAGGATTTAAAGAACAAATACCATTAGAAATAATTGGATGTAACATATTAATAACTGAAAATAATAAGTAATGACTAAAACAACGATCAAGAGCTTCAGCAAAAGATTTCATTCCCGGTTTTATATAATAACTAACATGAGCAATATTGACTTTTAATAAAAAGTTCCCATTATCTAATAATTTTACTCCAACCGCATCATCACGATCCTTAGTTTGATCACAATCAATCGTGAAAATATTTTCAGATCTTAAATCAACACGATCAACAAGATCCTCTGCTCTTACTTCTTTAGGTAAACATTTAACTTCATTTAATACTTCTTCTCTAAATTCATATGGAATATCATACTTAGCAGCAATAACTTTAATATCAATATCTAAATCATTTTTATTACCAATAACTTTTTCAACACTTCCATGATAAAGACCATCAACACCATCAGAAGAAACTCTAATTTTTACTAAATCACCATCTAGCAAACGATCTAATTCTCTAGGATTAACTCCTACGCTAATATGTGTATTAGTGTCATAAGGAACAAGACTAGCTTCTTTTCCATTTCCAATAATTTGAAAAATAACAATACCTGAACCTCTTTTTACAACTTTAAAAACTTCACCAGCATAATAATCTTTTCTTTTATTAACTATTCCTGTAACAATTACACTATCACCATCAAGAGCTCCATTCAAAAGATTATTTTCGATTAAAATTACATAACCTTCTTTTGTATGCACAAAACCAGTACCCGATTTATTAATTTCTATTTTACCAAAAGCCAAACCATCATTAGCTGGAAATTGTTGGTAATTACCATTTTTAAAGAAAATAAAACCTTCCTCTTCTAATACTTTAAGAGCACATTTTAATAAATTAAGTTTTTCTTCGCCATGTAATTTTAATGATTTTTTTATTTCTTCAAAACTATGAAACTTATAATCATTTTCAAAAAAATTTTTCAATGCCAAAACTATTTCTTCCATATCCATATTCCCCCACAATTTTATAGTAACATAGTTAAATTAAAATTAAAAGAAAAAACCTTATTAAATTAAACATTTAATAAAGTTTTCCTCTTTAATTTTTAAATGATCGCCTAATAGGATTTTTATCAAGCACATCTAGCCAAAAATTATTATCTTCAATATTAGTTTCAGCTAAACCATAAGCTTCAAATTTAAAATCTAAATCAGCATTATCAAACAAATTAACTAATAAATTCTTTTTATTAAAACCAGCAGACATAGCATCAAAAATATGCATATATTCTTTTAACATTTTTTCATTATTTGTTAAAAACTTCATTTGTAAATCTCCAAATGATAAATTTATAAACTTACCACGCATCGTTGCATCTGTAACTTGTTTCGAAATTGCAAAAGCAAAATCAAATATAACTTTCAATTCAGTAGCTGAAATAGCACCTTCAAAATAAGATGAAGAATTCTTAATTATTCTTTGATCTGTATTACTATATTCAGATATAGCTAAAGTTGTAAAAAAATCACCTTGCATATCTAAAACAGAAATATCAATCTGAATTTGTTTATTACTTTTAACTAATAAATTTACATTTTCAAGCAAATTATTAATAGCTATTAATCCACTTTTTTCTCTCATAAAATCACCTGCTCGGATATTATAAACCAATTCTAATTTTAAAGCAAATTGAAAAAATATTAACTGATTAATAAATAATTCATATACTAAATTATGGTGATAAAATGGAAAATGAATTAAGTAATCTTGCCAGTGCTTTAGGTAACTATAATAGTATTCCAACATCGATCACAAGTGATGCCGTACTTGTAACAATGGTCAGTGGACTTACTATTACCAAAAGTGCAGATAAGACTATTTGGGCAGATGGTGCCTTAACATATACAATTAAAATAGATAATCAATCAAGTGAAACATATGCTGCTCCAGTTGTAACCGACATTTTATATGGAACTTTAGTTAATTTTGTTGACGGAAGTGTTACAATCGATGGCGTTAAAGCTACTGAAAGTGAATATTCATACGAAGAAGGAACTAATACACTAAAAGTTACTTTAGCTGATATTGCAGCCGGAGGATCAAAAACTATAACGTTTCAAGTTACTAAAAAAGCATAATGATGTTTTTTATTTAGAAAGTTATTCAACAGTAACTGTTAATGATAAAATATATACTAGTAATACTATTAAAGTAACAAGTATTTTATCAAGAAGAAGATGCAATAAATTATTATGTGACACTCCATATTGGAGATGCTAAAACACATTCAAAATGTGTTCAGAGTGTAGACAAAGAGAGTGTAAAAAACTTTGTGTAAAGTTACCAATCCATGGTAATAAAGATATTTG
>ERZ824600.1032-NODE-1032-length-37288-cov-4.375232_pt1 | contig 37288 bp, 20 predicted proteins | sample MGYA00519933_ERZ824600 | MGnify/ENA primary metagenome ERZ824600 (study PRJEB31778, sample SAMEA3449178) | human gut metagenome | biome: human gut; feature: human-associated habitat; material: faeces | place: United Kingdom | collected 2010/2012 ... | reverse complement strand
TCCGTCCGCTCCGAGAGGTGTTCCGCAGATCGATGTTACATTCGATATCGACGCAAACGGCATCGTAAATGTTTCCGCAAAAGATCTCGGAACCGGTAAAGAACAGCATATCACTATCACAAGCTCCAGCAACATGAGCAAGGAAGATATAGACCGTGCAGTTAAGGATGCAGAGAAATTTGCAGCCGAAGACAAAGCCGCAAAGGAAGCAGTCGACGTCAAGAACAAAGCTGAGTCACTTATCTTCCAGTCTGAAAAGACATTGACCGAGATGGGCGATAAGCTTCCCGAATCAGAGCTTACAGAAGTTCGTGCAGCTCTTGAAACACTTAAAAATACAGTTGCACACGGTTCTACCGAAGATATCAAGAGAGATACAGAAGCTCTTGAAAAAGCATTTTATGCGGTATCCGAAAAGCTTTATGCTCAGGCAAATCCGCAGGGTGCGCAGGGAGCTGAAAACAACCCGGGCGACGGCGCACAGGGCGGCAACGGAACCTACTATGATAACGGAAACGGCAACAACTGATAAATCATACGAACCGTATTAAGTTATTATAATTTAATTATGGAGGCTACCTTCCCGGTAGCCTCCGAAAGTGTAATTAACAGAAGGTTTTCAAATATTATTCAGCATTCGGAATCAGAAAGGCAATAAAAATATATGGCAGATAAAAGAGATTATTATGAGGTGCTCGGCGTTGATAAAAATGCCAACGATGATACTATAAAAAAAGCATATCGTGCGCTTGCAAAAAAATATCATCCGGATATGAACCCCGGTAACGCAGAAGCCGAACAGAAATTCAAGGAAATAAACGAAGCTTTCGACGTGCTGTCAAACCCGGAAAAACGTTCGAAATATGACGCATACGGACACGCTGCTTTTGATCCGACCGCAGGCGGCGGATATCAGAATGCTGATTTCAGTGGATTTGGAGATATTTTCAGCGGCTTCGGAGATATTTTCGGAAATATTTTCGGCGGCGGAAGCGGGTATGGGTCCTCGCAATCGAGACGTAATCCCAACACGCGCGGCGAAGATGTTGAAATGCGTATATCATTGACATTTGAGGAGACAGCAACGGGTGCTCAACGTGAAATAAAATATAAACGTGTGACTAAATGTCCCAAATGCGGCGGAACGGGAAGTGCAGACGGTTCACAGCCGAAGACCTGCCCGGATTGCCGCGGAAGCGGTGTTAAACGTGTTGTTAAAAACCTCGGCGGAATGCAGTTCCAGCAGACCGTTGAATGTCAGAGATGTCACGGCGCAGGTACAGTTATAGACAACCCTTGCCCTAATTGCAAAGGCAGCGGCTACGTCGAAACAGTTACGTCGGTTACGGCAAACATACCTGCCGGGCTTAATGACGGCGAACGGTATATTCTGCGCGGTAAAGGACATGACGGACATGGCGCAGGACCGGCGGGCGATCTTATACTTTATATCAGATTGCTTCCGCACAATGTGTTTAAACGTAACGGAAACAATATATACTGCGAAGTACCGATAACCGTTACACAGGCAATCCTTGGTGCAGAAATAGATGTTCCGATACTCGGCGGAGGAACGGTCAAATATAATATTCCCGAGGGCACGCAACAGGGAACCTCCTTCACTTTGAATGGGTACGGAATTCCTTATGTAAATACACCTTCAAGGAAGGGGAATCTTATATTTACAGTCAATATTGAAATTCCGAGGGGGCTTTCCGAAAAACAAAAAGCGTTATTAAGAGAATTCGACGGAACGGCAACTCCTTCAAATTACAGCAAACGCAACGGATTCTTCAAGAGGATTTTCGGCGACAGAAAATAAATAAAAATTAATCGAAAAGGATATACCGATGACAGAAGAATACAAGACCTGGACACAGGTAAAAGTTACATCAAAAAAAGAAGACAGTGATACCGTAATTTCCGTGATGAGCATGGTTGATTCAAACCTTATGATCGAGGATTTCAGTGACGTAAGCCTTGATACCTGCTATGGGGATCTTATAGACGAAAAAATACTGAATGCAGATAAGACGATCGTTTCGGTCTCGGTATATATTCCGGCAGATGCTTCTTTCGCAGACTCGGTAGCATTTATAAAGGATCGCCTTGCCGCAGACGGCGTTGACGCAAAGGTCGAAGTCATAGGCGTTAATGAAGAGGACTGGGCAAACTCATGGAAAGAATTCTATAAACCTACAAGAATCGGAAAACACGTTATGGTCGTTCCGGCATGGGAAAAATATACGCCGCTCCCGGATGATATCATAGTCAATATGGATCCGGGTATGGCTTTCGGAACCGGAACGCACGAAACCACCCGACTTGTGATGGAGCTTCTCGAAAAATATACAAAGCCCGGAATGCGCGTCCTTGATGTTGGATGCGGAAGCGGAATACTTGCCATCTGCGCTTCAAAGCTCGGTGCCGGGGAATGTGCCGCTTATGATATAGACCCCGTTGCGGTTCGTGTAGCAAAAGAAAATATCGAAAAAAGCGGACAAAAGAATATCACCTGCGCTCAGTCCGACCTTTTGAAACAGGTCGATCTCTCAAACGGAAAATTCGATATCGTATGCGCAAATATAGTGGCGGATATAGTCATAAGACTGTCTGACGATATAGAAAAATATATGAATAAAGATGCTATCCTGCTTGCATCGGGAATTATTGTAGAACGTGCCGATGACGTAATCAATGCATATGCGGAACGCGGTTTCTATATATATGAGAAATTAACCGATAACGGTTGGTGCGCTATCGTATTCAAACGTAAATAATTGATTAAAATATTGAATTTGCAGTTTATTTCAGACCACAATTGCAAACAATAACAGAAAAAAGAATCGATGGTAATATCAATGAATCTGATTTCTGTTCTGACGTTTGCGGGTGGTCTGTCTTTGTTTTTATACGGAATGAATACTATGGGAGCCGGACTTAAGCGTCTGTCCGGCGGGAAAATGCAGGCACTTATAGGTAAGCTGTGTTCAAATACATTCAAGGGATTGCTGCTCGGAGCGGTTTTCACGGCACTTATCCAATCTTCGACTGCCGTGACGGTAATAGTAATAGGACTTGTAAATTCCGGAATTATTACGCTTTATCAGGCTACCGGTATAATAATGGGGGCAAATCTCGGTACTACCGTTACTTCATGGCTTCTCAGCACTACCGGGATAAGCAGCGACAACATTGTTTTGGCTTTGTTGAAGCCATCGGGAATTGCACCGATATTGGCAGTAATAGGGCTTGTGTTTTTTCTTCGCAAGAAAGATCGTGCAGGGAACGTAGGAGGAATATTGCTCGGATTTTCGGTGCTTCTTTTCGGAATGGAGGAAATGAGCGATGCCGTTAAACCCTTGGCGGACAACCAAGCGTTTATAAATATTCTTACGGTTTTTAAGAACCCGCTTCTCGGACTTATTGCCGGCTTGCTTTTGACAGCAATAATTCAGTCGTCGTCCGCCTCAATAGGCATTTTGCAGGCTTTGTCGATTACCGGAGCATTTACCTATTCAACCGCAATTCCGATAGTCCTAGGTCAGAATATCGGAACCTGCGCAACCACACTTATATCTGGGATAGGAGCCGACACAAATGCAAAAAGAGCAGCGGTCATTCATCTTTATTTCAATATTATCGGAAGTACCGTTGTAATAGCATTATTTTACGGACTGAATTACTTCTTTGACTTTGGCTTTGTCAATAACGTGGTGGATGCGGCGGATATAGCTGTTATACACACGGTGTTTAATCTGGTCTCACTTTTGATTCTTTTACCGTTTGCAAAGCAATTGACACGTCTGGCAGAAATTACTATAAAAGACAAAAGTGTTGCAAAAAACGACAATACCTCAGCGCGTAATGAAACCAATAACCAAAAAGCTTTGTCCGAGAACGAGACAGTTACCGAGCCTTACAGATATGACCTTCTTGACGTCAGATTTTTTACCTCACCGTCGTTTGCGCTTGAAATAAGCAAATATTCATTCGACAGAATGAATGCGCTTGCGGCAATAAATGTCCGCTTGGCTACCGGTCTTATAGATAAATTTAATCAAAATGATTTTTATACAGTAACAGAAAACGAAAAAAAAATTGACAGCTATGAGGACGACCTCTCAACCTATGTTGTGAAGCTCGGAAGCTATAGCTACGGAGAGCATGAAAATGCCGAGGTGAATAAGCTTTTGCAGGCGATAGGAAATACTGAGCGTATCGGTGATTATGCACTTGCTTTGGCAGAATCCGCAGAAAAAATCAATGTACTGCGTGAGAAAAACAAGCACGAGTTTACTCCCGACGCACTGAGCGAAATGTCGGTGATTCTCGGAGCGATCAACAAGTGCATCAATATTACCGGTAAATCTTTATCGGAGGGAAATAAGGATGACGCAAAAAAAGTGATCCCCCTTGAAGAGCTTGTAAATGAGCTGACAAACGAGGCAAGAAAAAGAAACGAGTACAGATTGGACAATTCAATCTGTACTCATGATCTTGGTATTATTTTTAAAGATATATTGAATTTCTGCGACAGGATCGCGGCACATTGCTCGCGTATAGCGGTTAGCATAATCAGAATTTCCGAAGAAGAATATGATCTTCATAAATACCATAGAGCCATAAAAGAAGAAATCAGAAACGGAAACAATTCTGCATATTACGAGTTCAAAAGCGAATTTGCTCTGCCGGCAATGAACTGATGCTTCATTCAATATCAGATCTCATATGTTTTTCCGGTTTGTGTGCAGTAGATCAAAGTCAGATCGGGGTATTTGCCGCACATTTCCTTTATTGCAGCTTTGTAGTATTCAAGCTGTTTGCCGTGCCGTTCACTCATAAGCTCCCTGATTTTTTCATCCGCATGGTCGTCGTTTAACATTTCTTTTGGAATTCTGTCGGTTTTGTAATCGCAGAGTATAAGCTTTCCATCAGCATTTTCAAAGAAAATATCAATAACACCCTGTACCAACAGCGACTCATTTGTTGAATCGAGTTGTTGTTTAAGTACCGGATCTGCGGTAAAGTCAGACGCTTTGAAACGCAAATTGAAGCGTTGCTCACGGTAAACCTTTGATGCCCGGCATATTTCCGAGAACAGTGCGGAGCTTTCGAAAAGCTTAAGCTCTGAATGATAAGCGATACGAACGGTTGTCCCCGGAATAAAATTACTGCCGATGAGCCTGTCGAGCTCCTTTTCAAATCCGTTTTTTCTTATATTGTTGAAATCACAGAATTGAAAAATGAGGTGTGTTGCGATCCCTTTTTCTGTTGGCGTGGGAATATCTTTATTTTCTAATGTCAACGGCGTTTCAGTAATGAGAGTAAGCTTGCTTTCCTTGCCGTATTCAAGAGGGGACTGACACCTGTCAACATCATCAAGAATTTCCGGTGTCAGCTTTGATATTGATAGCTTGGTCGGGAAATACGTCATATAGTCGTATTTATAGTTAAACGAAAATCTTTTTTTGAAAAGCTCTGTTAATTTGTCGCTTACCTTTGTTTTCTTGTCACTACAAGGACTCTCACAGTTTTCATCATCCTTTTCGGCGGCTTTTGCAGATATCGGAACATTGCCCAACGGATCCGAAACACATTCCCGATGGTCAAATATGAGCAATTCAAACGGGTCTTCGGCAGATGGGGTACAAATAACCGAATTAAGACTTTCTCCCTTTGCATTAAGACTGCCTGCAAGTGCACCGAGTATCCATTGAAGATAATTTTTGACATAAAAAGAGCTGTCGGCATCCGTAATATCAGCTATGCCGTCATAATAATCAACAATATTCCGAGGATCTTTAACCGTTGCCGTCAGATACAATCTTTCACGGGCGCGTGTCATAGCAACATATAAAACACGCATCTCCTCCTGCATCATAAGGCGTTTTTTTGCAATGTTGATTCCGAAGCGCAACGGCGTCTGATATCTCGCAAAACCGGTAGAATCCGAAATATTTACCGCAAAACCGGTGCTGTGTTCAAAGGCGTAATCCTGCGTCATGTCTCTGAAATTGAAAGACTTGGACATACCGGCAACAAAGCATACCGGGAATTCAAGTCCTTTTGATTTGTGGATCGACATGATGGTTACCGCGTTTTCATCCGGTGCAAATTCATCATTTCCGTTAACCGACATGGTTTTTATGCTGTCAACATATTTTATAAAATTGTAAAGACCTTTGAAAGAGCCGGACTCATATTGCCTTGCATAATTGTAAAATTCGGAGACCGATTCGGAATTTCCCGCAAACAGACATCTCTCATCGCGTAAAATCAACCGCAATAAACGGTCAACGGTTAAAGAGCAGGAAATATAACGGTATTTTTCCAGCCATTCAAGAAATTCATTGCATTTTTTACGCAATACATGATTTTCGTCAATTTGATTTTTTGAAACAAACGAGACTATATTTTCATACAACGATTCACGGGCTTCTCCCGAATTCCTTATTATGATAAGCTCATCAAGCGAAAAGTCAAACACGGGCGAACGCAGAAGTGAAGCAAGAGGTATATCGTTTGTCGGATTGTCAATTACCGAGAGCAGGGAAGTCAGAAGAAGAACTTCCGGGGTAGCGAATATATCCTCGCTTGCAGGACTTACCGATTTCAGTGAATACTCTTCAAGAATTGCCGTAAGCCTTTCTATCTGCGAATGTGTACGGACAAGAATTGCTATATCATCCGGCTTGATTTTAGTGCCGTCTTCCTTCTTTCCGTTTTTAAGTAAACCGATTATCTCATTTGCGATATATCTGTACTCGAAATCCCCGGTCGTATCCTGCGCCTCGTTTTCCGAAGAAGACGTACCTGTATCAACATCGGAATCGTTTGAAGCTTTTTCGTCATCTTCGGTCTCTTTTCGCGCCGAAGAATCGATCAGAACAAGCTTCACTTTGGGTGAGACATAGTTTTCATACGGCTTTTGCTTTGCAAAGATAAGATCATCTTGGTCGGAATATGAAAGCGCATTTCCGTAATATCTGAAAATAGGTGCGCATACTTCGTTGATAAACCGAATGATGTTTTCGTCACATCTGAAATTCTCGGACATAAAAACAGAAGCATTTTCAGAGCTTTTCGCACTATCTGAACCGAGTATCGGAAAATCCTGTCTGTATGCAGCAAAAATATCCGGTCTCGCCCCTCGGAAAGAATAAATGCTTTGCTTTATATCGCCGACCATAAAGCGGTTTGTCGGCGTGCTTATAGCTCTGAATATTTCATCCTGAATATAGTTGGTATCCTGATATTCGTCAATATATATTTCATCAAACCGTGCGGAAATATTGCGAGCAGCCTCAGTCGGATTGCCAGCGTCATCGATTACAAGTCTGTGCATCAAAGCTGTTATATCGGAGAAATCAAAAATACTTCGTGACATTTTTTCCTCCTTTACACGGTTCTCGTAATCGGAGAGTACCGAATGGAGCAGCCGACAGACATTTGCGGTCGATGAAAGATAAAAGTTAATATCTTCGGGTTTGGACGAAAGCATAACAGCAATTTCCTTTATCCGCTTTTTCATACTGTCACGAAGCCCTCGAAATTTTTCTTTAATATCAATTGCCGAGGCTTTAGTTGTTCTTCCGAAACGGCCGAATGAAAAATTCAATAAAAGCTCACGCGCTTTCGCGTAATTATCTTCTTTTATCGCATCAAAAAGCTCTTCATACATAGCTCTGTCCGACGAAAACGCCGGGGAATATGCTTTGTATAATACCTCATCGCATTGTAATTGATTGTCTGCAATATCGCAAATCTTTATAAAATCATTCAGTATCGGGATGATTTTTTCTTTTATCATGCGTCCCGAGTTGCAACCGAAAAAATTGTCTCCGGCGTTTTCATACTCCGCGGCATATGTAAGAAGCAGATCTATTCCCTCCGGATACTGCGTCAGCTCCGAATATATTTTTAAAAGGATTCCGCTTAACGCCGCGTCGTTTCCGTAATCCGTAAAGTTGTCTGCAAGCCGCGCAAAATCTATTCCGGTAGAATTATTAAAATATTCTTCCACAATATCGTCCATTACATCGCTGTATATCACACTGAGCTCGGACTGTTCTGCGATTCTGAAGCTTGACGGGATTCCGAGTATGTTGAAGTTGGTCTTAACCGAATCCATATAAAATGAATCAATGGTTGAGATATGCGCACCGGGCAGGATTACAAGCTGACGGCGCAGGTATTCATTATCGGGGAATTTTATAATTGCTTTTTCAAGAGCGGATGAAATTCGCTCCTTAAGTTCGGCTGCCGCCGCTTTCGTAAAGGTTACGATAAGCATACGCGAAATATCCGCGTGATATTCACAGCTTTCGGTGCCTACCGCGGTATTTATGAGGGAACGGATTATCCTTTCCGTAAGAGCCGCTGTTTTTCCGGATCCGGCGGACGCGGAAACTAGCAATGTTTTCCCATGTGTTTCGATAGCTGAAAGCTGCGAAGCGGTCCATTTCCTTTCTGTACTCATTATTTATCCATGGCTCTTTATTATCTAAAAAGCTTCCTTTCATTTCAATGTCGTTTCGATGGTCCGAAGGCTTGTTTTTTCTGTATGCGACAAAAGCTTTTCATATCGCAGTATTGGCACACGGTCTCATCAGGAAATTCGCAGGTGCCGTTATCTGCCGAATAAGGACGTGCAGATGCGTTTCCCGTCAGTATATCTGCCGTGATCTTTTTGATGATGTCCTCTATGTCATTGTAAAGCTCATCAAATTTTTGCTCGGAGAGCAGGAATTTATTGTCCACTCCGGAGCTGCCGGACGGAACCCCGCCCGGGATAATTTTTTTGGAAAGCGTATGACTTATTGCGTGCAGAATTTCCGGTGAGTCTGCGGTCACGCCTTTACGCTTGAAGCCGTCTGCCGCAAGCTTCATTACCTCGGTATCATCAAGTATATTTTCCGGATGCAGTGTAGAAATTTTTGATGACAGATATAGAGCCCCGGCAGGAACCACCGTATCGCTTTCTTCTGCGCCGAGACGATTACGCCATTCAGGCGTCGAACATCTGCAAATCGCAAACAGATATAAAAATGTCTGGAGATTCTGACCTTCCTTAATATCGCTCAGTGCAAAATCCTTTCCGCCGGTTTTGTAATCGACCACGCGTATGTATATGCGATTGTCTTTTCTATAGACATCCACACGGTCTGCAACACCGCTTATCGAAACGGTTTCGCCGCTTTCAAGCCGTATTTCAAGCGGCTTCGGATTTTCGGGAAATCTGTAGCCTATGTTCAGTTCAAAGAATTTCGGTAAAAAGTCGCTGTCTGAAAATTCTTCGCGTATGTTGTTTACAAGCAGACGGGCAAGCCGCTTCATTTTTTCGATAAGATGCTTCATTCGGTTCGAGTCGGATATCTCATCGGGATAGGTTTCCGAAACAAAGCCCGAAATTATCATATCGAGTATTCCGTCAAGCTCCGAATCGTCGAACAGATCCTGTGTATTATTTTCTTCCGCAAAGCGGTTATTTCTTCCGAGCAAAGACCTTTCCGTAAGATACGATAAAATATGTTCAAGTACATAGTGAATAAACGTACCTACATTGTTTTTGCGGAATTCCGCCTTTGAATGTACCCGCAGCCGAAGCACATTGGCACAGTAATATGACATACGGCACTTCATATACTTATCAAGCCTTGTTTGCGTAAGTCTGATCCGTTTTCCGAAGATTTTTTCCGATAGCTCTTTGGAAATAACGCAATCCGGCTCCGATACCCGCTTGCCGATATAAGGGATAACCGAACCGTATTGTCCCGTGCTTTGCAAAGCGCCGAGAATTGCACGATCTGAGCTATCCTTAACCCCGTCTCCTATCGCTTCAAGTGCAAGCTGCGGACAATAATATTTGCTTTCTGCGGGAAGATCATCATATCTGAAGAATTTCAGATCAGGGAAGAGAAAACGTATCCGCGTAATAACCGATGACGGGTGTGTCGGGGAACCGTCAAAGGATATTTCCGGAGATGACATAATAAGCTTTTCTGAAGACGCAGTCAAAGCAGTATAAGCATAAAACAGCTCGTCCGCCGCCTCGTTCTCGCCGGCAGCCGATAGCTTCAGCCCGGCTTCTGAAGCAAGAATCAGACGCTCGGAATTATTCAAAATTACGGATTCCGTAACATTCATGGGAAGCTCGCCGTCGCAAAGCCCGCACACAAACACACACTTTATATTATTTAAACGTAAGTGGTCTGCCGAACCGACAGTAACCTGGTCTGCCGAGGTAGGTATTGTATCAATATCGGTTGACATAAAGAGTATTCTCAATGCAGTAAGATACTCGGCAGCATCCATTTTTACCTTTCCGACGGAGACCGCCATATCAGACAATATCCCGACAGTTATATCATAAAGCTGCAGCGTCTCTTCGGCATCCTTCATATAACCGAGCTCGGCTTCTTTTTTTGCAATTTCATTTAAATGTTCAGCGACATCAAAATCAACCAACAATTCATATATTGCATTGCTGATTTGACCGGCACTTTCCGAGCTTGACAGCTTCTGACAAAAGGCGTCCATTTTTTCAATAAAGCCGTTTCTTACCGTCTCTGCGGTGTCAAGGATCCGTATTGCGCGTTCGCTTCTTTCTTTGATATATCCGTCAGGATTCATGGTCCACTTGCGTCTGAACCCGTTACCGCGTATATTCCATGTCGTGCAGTAGTCGGAGAATATATCTATATCAATAGCGGAAAAGCCCGAAAGCCCTGTTTTGAAAAACGACATAACATCTGCCGGGTTATAATTGTAAATATATATCCTCAAAGCCGACAATATGAATTTAACTATCGGTTTCAGTGTTATATCCGTGCTTTGAGACATAAAATACGGGATAGAGCATTTTTCAAAGACGGCATCGATAATCCCGATGCGCGATTTTGCATTACGGTATATAACGGCAATATCACGGAATCTGTACCCCTTCGATACGAGCTTCATAATGTAGTTTGCAACCATCTGAGCTTCCGTATATGTATTTTTACAAATGTAATATTCTATATCTCCGTGCCTTTCGCAGATCTGACTATAAACATCTAGCTTTGAAATACTGTAATCCCAAAGATATTTATTGATTGTTTTCAGCTCCGGGCTGTCCGTAAAAACGTCTTTGAGCAGATATTCATGCATTCCCTCGTTTCCGCATATATCCATTGCCATGCGCTTTATCTTTCGCGCGGTTTCATTAGGCGTTGAAAAGTGCATGAGCCTGCATGAAGGTCCCTCTGTACACAGTGTAAACGCAACATTTTCAGCCTGACGCAGTATATTTTTTATAATACTGTATTCCTGTGCCGTAAAGCCTGTAAAGGAATCGAAATAAACCGAGCAGCCTTCAAAATAATTATTCATTCCGAGAATATCCGCAAGCTTGTCAAGATCATCGGAGGGATCATCAAAATTCTCATGTATCATCGAGTCGTATATTGCATATATCAATGCAAGATCTTCAAGCTTTTTCTTCAATGTATTTCCGCTTTCAAGTGATTCGGCAGCCGCACTTAAATCATCGGCGTTAATTTCAGAAGCTTTAAACTCTGAAATTATATTTGCAATAAGTGTAGGAATATTTTCATCGCGAACAGACCCCGGAGCATATTCCTTTAAAGCAGGGGTAGCCTCCTTTATCGCAAGCCATGTATAGAGGGTTTTCATTCCCGGAGTTATGTAATTATATGACAGTCCGCCGTATTTTCTGAAAACCATATTCGAAAGTCTGGAAAAGCTTGCTACACTGAAGCATAGCTGTGCTTTCGGTGGAAGCTCGTTAAGCATCGATCTTTCCGCTGAAAGAATCTGTTGCTCCGGAACAATCAGAAATACTGTCATTCCGTTTTCCACATCCTTTTTGATCATTCTTTTGATTTCAGCTGTTTTACCGCTTTGGGACGGTCCGTAAATAATGTTAATCATATTTTGTCAATCTATCGGAATAACCTTTCTGTTTAGTAAATAAACATAATCGTGAATCTGCTTTCAATACTTCAATATATCATTGAAATTGTTTTGCATTTTGGGTTTATAACGTGCTTCAGAAGTGAAAAATAATAATATTTTCTTATGAACAGAATATTTCCGCTTTTGCTTTCGGAATATTTTTCGGGTAACACGGCATAATTGCTGTAAAAAGCGGATATTCCGAATTCGCGGCATCCTTTGATAAAATACGGTGAAACAACAATAACGGTTGATGTTCCTCCCGTTGAAAGATCACATATGTTTTCCAAAAAAAATTTGGATTTTTCAAATCCCGAATTACGTCCGGGAAATAATATATACACATTTTTGTCTGAAAGCTTTTTTGTTATTTTCGAATTGCTTCGCGGTGCGTTTATAAACGAAAATACCGGCATTGCGGCAAACATCATGATTATTACAGGAATCGAAACAAGGAATGCAACGCCGTATGCGAGGATCAATGCGCCGGCGCGTAGAATAAAAACTATAATTCTGAACAGTATTCCAAGCAATTTCGCGCGACGGAAATATACAATGAACTTATTGTAGTTACTAAAAAGCGACGAGCTCTTCATAAGCTTTATAAGATAACCGGGATATGATCTTGATGTAAACAGCATTTCGCTTTCGCAGATATCATCTATCATCTCGTCACCGTTCCGATCCGCATTGATATTCTGGGTCGCATCCTGCTTTTTACGGCTTTCGGCTGCCGCAGTCTTTCGGTTTTCAGCATTGATTCTGAACTGAAGGGAATTCAGTTTTTTTTGAAGTATTTTGTTTTCATGCTTTAACTGCTTCAGCTTTTTTTCAAGCTCTTTTTTTTCTTTCTTTTCTTTATTTTCGTACATCCGATGATTTCCTTTAATAGCCGAGTAATTTCAGATTTCTTAATATTGTTTCCTTTTTACGCCATGAATATGCTCTCTCGGAAAATGCCGTATCCGACATTGAGGTAACGTATTCCGAGGTAAGGTGCGGCGTAAGGTCATTTTTGAAAAATTCTATTTCCGTAAAAATCGTATTGCTGTTTATTGCCTGAAGAGTGTACGGGCAGACCTCCTGACATATGTCGCACCCCCATGCACTTCCTGCATTCAGAATACATTTGATTTCGCAATCGCTTAATTCTCCCTTTTTCTGTGTGATTGCGGAAATACACATTCCCGTATCTGCGCAGTCGGTAGGGCATTTTTTAATGCAATTTTCGCAGCCTAAACAATGTTCCGGTATACTTTTTACGGTCTGGCATTCAATTTTTGCATCAGTGATTATTTCGCCTAAAAAAACATATGATGAATATTCTTGAGTAATAAGCATATGATTTTTTCCGACTACACCGATTCCAGCCTTTGCGGCGGCGTCACATTCATCTATCGGGGAACGATCCGCAAAAGAAGCAAATTTATTATCAGGAAATGCGTTTGCAAGCGCAGGCATAAGTCGCTCCGATAATTGTCTAAAATAAAGGTGATAATCTTTTGGAACAGCATATGCCGAAATATTTCTATTCTGTGCGGTAAAGCTGGCATACGATAGGTAGGGCATTGCAAACATGAATACCGTACCATCCGATATACCGACCTTTTCAAGCAGGTATTTTTTAACTGTTTTACATTCTGACAAAGGTATCGGACGGCAAAGTCTGATTTTTTCTTCGTTTAAAAGATTAAGAATTAGGTCATACATTTGCTGAGCTTCACTCCTTAAGAATTAATCATAATAATATTATACATAAAAATAAAATTAAGTCAAGCATAACAATACTTTGAAATATCGGATATATTCAGCGACTTTTTATTAATTCATCATAAAACTGTCACATTGTTTGAATATAATTATGACATAAAATAACATAAAATTGATTGAATTAATCAATTTGAGTTGTTTATCTGCTTTTCGGAAGCAAAAAAATGAATGAAGGAGGATCTTTATAATGAATTATTTTGATGAAGGTAAAAATGCTGATGATAATTTTAACAACAATGACATTGAAAGCACCGAAAATCAAGGTACTGACAGTATAAGAGATGTATCCGACAATGATATTCCCGACAAGGATAAATACAATAATAACAGTGAAAATGACACGGACAATGGGTGCGAAACCGGTGAGTACGAATACGGGATCAGTTATTCTTCGTCCGGAGTAGAAGACAATACGGGTAACCTGAAAGCCCCGAAAAACAGTACAAAAGCAAGGAAGAAAAAAGGAGTAGACGAAATCGGCAGAAAATTTGCGTTGGTAGCATTGACATTGGCAGCAGTTCTGTTGCTCAATATGTTTTCGGCAATGGCAGGAGCCAAAATTGCAATATTCAGACATTCCTCATCAGATAAATCCGATAGCACCTCTGGAAAACAAACCGAAGCTGCAACCCATACACCGGTAAATATAATTGAGGTTCCGAGAGACCTCTCAAATGAATATGCCGTAACAGGCTCTGCCGGTGACAGTTCATTGACGGTCAAAGAGGTATGGCAACTTGTACATGAATCGGTCGTTGAGATACGCACGGAAACGGTAAAACAGGGTTCGATACTCAGCCAATATGTTTCAAGCGGAGCAGGCAGCGGTGTCATAATAGGTACCGCAGAGGGAACAAACGATTATTATTTGGTGACAAACAACCATGTTATAGATGGTGCATCAACAATAACGGTGATATTAACAGACGGAACCGAGTTTAACGCAAAGCTTGTCGGAACAGATGAATTAACGGACGTTGCCGTCATTAAAATAACATCGCAGAAAGCGCTTTCTACCGCTAAATTCGGTCAGAGCAATATGCTTGCGGTCGGTGAGGATGTTGTTGCGATCGGCAATCCTCTCGGAAAGCTCGGCGGCACAACAACCAATGGTATAATATCCGCAGTAGAAAGAGATATTGTTGTAAACGGCAATGCAATGAAGCTTTTGCAGACGAATGCTGCCGTAAATCCCGGCAACTCCGGCGGCGGATTGTTCAACATGGCAGGTGAGCTTATCGGCATTGTTAATGCAAAATATTCCGACGACAATGTTGAAGGACTTGCTTTTGCGATACCGAGCGACACAGTAAAAAATGTTGCAACGCAGCTGCTTGAAAACGGATATGTAAAGGGGCGTCCGACACTCGGAATTACCGTAACAGAGTATTCCAAATCGCATTGGGGACTCGCAGTCGGACCGTACGTTATCGTTGTTGATCCGCGTGACAATTCCGATTTTAAAATCAACGATCAGATTGTCCGCATAGACGGCAACGAAATTTCAACTATGAATAGCGTAAACTATATTATTAATCAAAAATCTGTCGGAGATACGGTTACCGTAACGGTTTACAGAAATACAAAGTTGATTGAGATAAAGGTAAAATTAAAAGAGTATGTCCCGACGGAAGGCACTGTTGAGTTTGTTCCGGATACATGATACCATACCACTATAATTAAACTAATAGACTCGGCACGGTTTGGGCGGGGCTGTGTGCTGAAATGGCACTGGCTCCGTCTTTTGAATTATACATATTTTCATAATTGGGGTTGAAAAATTTATGATATTATTGTATAATATTATTATGACTGACTATCAAACGCCGTTTCTTACGGAGTGGTTTGATTAAGAGATTATTAAGGAGTACTTTCAGATGTATAATATACTTGTTGTTGACGATGAAGCGCGCATTCGCTCACTGATAAAAAAATACGCGGAATTTGAAGGACATACTATAAGCGAAGCCTCCGACGGTATGGAAGCTGTATATATGTGCAGAAACAATAAATATGATATGATTATTATGGATATTATGATGCCTGAGCTTGACGGCTTTTCTGCCTGCAAAGAAATAAGAAAGGTCACTGACACACCGATAATTATGCTGTCGGCACGCGGTGAGGAGTATGATAAGATCAATGGCTTTGAGCTGGGAATAGATGACTATGTGGTCAAGCCGTTTTCTCCGCGAGAGCTTATGCTCAGAATAGACGCTATTCTGAAACGTACAAAAACAGGTGAAGCCGAAGGAAACAACTCGGCTCCCAAATCTAAAAATGTGATTGTTGAGCTTGACGGTGGAGGACTTAAAGCCGATCTGACAGCAAGAATAGTATATATCGACGGAAAACGTGTAGATATGTCACCGAAGGAATACGATTTGTTTTTCTATATGCTCGAAAACAGAAATATAGCTCTTTCAAGAGAGAAATTACTTTGTGAGGTTTGGGGATATGATTTCTTCGGAGACGCAAGAACACTTGATACTCATATAAAGCTTTTGAGGAAAAGTCTCGGAAGATATGCAAAGTATATTGTGACTCTGAGAGGACTCGGATACAGATTTGAAGAGAACTGATATCGGTTTATAATAACTATTGATTGTTAATTGTATTTTAAGCTTATACTTTTATTTAGTGTTAAAAGGATGCAAAGGATCATCGGTAATGAGGATGAAAAAAGGTAACGCAAAACATACACATAGCGATAAAAATATATTTAACAGAATAAGTCTGAAGTGGAAGCTGTTTGCGTTCTTTTCCTTATTCGTCTTTTTTACGCTGCTCATCGTATGGATTCTGCAGGTGCGACTTCTTAATACATTCTACGAACGTATCCGTCATGAGGACGTTGAACGGACTGCGGACGCAGTTGAAGCAAATCTTGAAAATGATTCTTTAAATGATATCATATACCAATATGCCTCGGATTACAGCCTGTGCGTTCGAATATTTGAAATTAATATGAGCGATAGCACAGATGAAAATTCAGGAAGCACTTGCCAATTCAGCGCAAAGGAGACGATTTCCGTTGAAGGCTCGGGGGAATGCTTTATACACTTTATGAGCAATGACGATATTGTCAGAATGTATAAGAAGGCACTCAAAAACAACGGAGTCTATGTAGAAAAATTAAAATTTAATCCTTTTGGAAAATCCGAGCATAGCTCTGATTATCACACACAAAGAGAAAATACCGGCTTGGCGGTCAATACGTCTTCATGCTCAGGGCTTTTAAACTCAGACACGGACGCTGAAATAAAAGCGTTAAACGAATCGCTTGATGTTGCCGAGCCAGAAGATTATTACAGGAGTTCTAATAAAGAAGCCAATAAGCACTATGCTAACACAGGAGATCCGGTGTCAAGCGAAATATATGTGCGTATATCTGATAACAGCGCTTTGGGAAGATATGTAATAATACTCAATGCAAATCTTCTTCCGGTCACATCTATCGTAAACACACTTGAAATACAGTTTGTTTGGATAGTTATTTTTATGCTGTTGTTGGCGTTGCTGTTGGCATTGATCATAGCCAAGATAATTGCCAAGCCGATATCCGAGATGAATTGTTCTGCAAAAAAGCTTTCGGAGGGTAACTACAATGTTACTTTCACAGAGGCAGGATGTCGGGAAACAGTCGAGCTGGCAAAAACGCTCAATACAGCAGCAAACGAGCTTTCCGAAAATACAAGATTGCAAAGGGAGCTCATCGCAAATATTTCTCATGATTTAAGGACACCGCTTACAATGATTTGCGGATATAGTGAGGTAATGAGAGATATACCGGAGGAAAACACACCTGAAAATATGCAGGTAATTATCGACGAAGCCAAAAGAATGTCGGGGCTTGTGGCAGATCTGCTTGATATTTCAAAAATTCAGTCCGGTGCGAGAAGACCTGTCCTCGAAAATTTTGATATTACGGAAACTGTCGGTGAAGTTCTTGAACGATATAAGAAGCTCAAGGAGCATGACGGATACAAAATCACCTTTGATTTTGATAATAATTATTATGTTTGTGCAGACAAAACAATGATTCTTCAGGTGATATATAACCTGATAAATAATGCAATAAATTATTGCGGAGATGACAAGGTCGTTAAAATTTCACAAACGCTTTCCGGAGATCGTGTTCGCATCACGGTAGCGGATAACGGAGAGGGAATAGCTCCGGATAAGCTCAGGTATATATGGGACAGGTATTATAAAGTTGACAGTGTTCATAAAAGGGCTACTGTGGGAACAGGACTCGGTTTGTCAATTGTCAAGGAAATACTTGAAAAGCATGACGCCAAATATGGTGTGTACAGCACACAGGGAGTCGGATCGGCGTTTTGGTTTGAATTAAAAACAGTTTAGCAAAATAAATTGCTGATTATTGAATTGAATTATTTAGGAGGCTTGCTGATATGTCACGTTATGTCAGAATAATTCTTATAGTTTTGTGCGCGTGCGTTTGCGTATTTACCGGTTACAAGATCATATCATCTTTTGTCAGCGATAAAGAGGCTGACAAAATATACGGAACCATCCAAAACGATGTAAGCAACATACTCTCACCGGATCAATCGGAGGATGAGTCAAATGACATTTCCGTTGACATATGGACAAGAGAATATCCCTCCGTAACAACCAATGAGCCGTCCGAATCTTCGGACGTTACTACAGACAGTAAAGAACCCGTTGAAAATGTTACAACAATCGAACCCGGTTCGGATTCCGATACGACTGCAGAGCCTTCCGAAAGTATTACCGAAAGCCGGGAACCGAGGCCTTCGGTGAGCGAAACTTCCGAAATTCCGGAGCCGGCTCCAGGTCCCGAAATTATGCCGAGCATGATAAGAAGAATGAGCACATATATCAAATCTCTTAAAGCAAAAAGCAAGGACGTCATAGGAATGATTCATATCCCGATAACCTACGGCGGGAAGGATTATACAATTTCTTACCCGGTCGTACTTACAGATAATAACGATTTTTATCTTGATCACGATATATACGGAAACCATTTGAACGAGGGCTCTATATTTGCGGACTGTTCATGTAAGACGAATGTACTCGACAACAGGAATCTTCTGCTGCACGGTCATAATATGTTTCAGCAGACTATGTTTCATCAATTACACAAATTCCTGTCGTCAGAGGTCTTTTATAAATCATATATTTACTTTTTCACCGAGGACGGGGTATACATATATGAGCCGTATTCAGCCTATATAACCTCTCCGACTTCGCAGTACGCCATGACATATTTTGCATCGGATACGGATTATTTGGATTATCTTAACACAACAAAACGTAATTCCAATCCCACATTATATAAAGAAAATATTTCACTTAACAGCAATGATTATATAATTACACTTTCAACCTGTAGCGGAGTTGCTGCGCAGGACAGACTTGCTGTTCACGGCATACTTATAAAAAAAGTTACTTTACAAAACTGAAACCAAAAATTTCAAATCATTATTTTATTGCACCGAGGTTAGCATTTTGATTATTTCGGATTATACAGTAAATTTGACAAAAAATATATTGCGCTGTCCTATATGCGGCGAGCCTCTTAAAACAGATGGGAACAGCATGGTGTGCTTCAATGAAAGGCGGCATACGTTTGACTTTTCTTCCAACGGATATCTCAATCTTGCTCCGTTCAGGGGAAATACCGGCGACTCAAAGGAAGCTGTGGCTGCAAGGCATAAATTTTTACTTACAGAAGCTTATCACGATATTGCCGACAAATTGAATACAATTATAAATAAATATATAGTACATAACGGATTCATTATTGATGCCGGATGCGGTGAAGGATACTACACCGAACGCATTGCATCAAACAGAAGCTATTCTGTTTGCGGGTTTGATTTGTCAAAATACGGATGCGATGTAGCAGCCAAAAGTGCCAAAAGGAATAATATTCATAATGTATTCTATGCTGTCGCAAATATATATGATCTTCCCGTAAATGACAAAACAGCCGACTGTATTTTCAACGTGTTTGCCCCATGCGCTTTTAAAGAATTCGGCAGAGTTTTAAAAAACAGTGGTTATCTTATTGTTATAGGTGCGGGCGAAAACCATCTTATTGATCTGAAAAAATTGATTTACGATAATGTATATACAAATACGGAACGTGATGATCTGCCTACGGAATCGGATGGCTTCAAGCAGGTTGAAAGAGTTAAGGTCTCATATCGCCGTGTAATTGAGGGGAATGATAATATAAAATGCCTGTTTTCAATGACACCGTATTTTTGGAGAACCGCCGAGCAGGATAAAAGAAAGCTCGACGCCATAAACAACCTTGAAACCATGATCGAAGCGGAAATAATCGTTTATAAATACAATGATAAAGAGCAAGGAGAAATTTCATGACCAGCACCGATGCAAATAAACAGGCGGATAACGTAATAAAAATATCCGTTGTAATACCTATGTATAACGAGAATTCGATTATCGAAGATACCGCCTTGACGGTTCATAAATATATGACAGACCGTTTTGGAGCCGGGAATTTCGAAATACTTTTTTCAAACGACGGTAGCCGTGACGGATGTGAAAAAACTGTTGAAGCGCTTAATTTACCGGGAGTTATTGCTACCGGATATAAAAATAACAGGGGAAAAGGGTGCGCTGTCAGAACAGCTTCACTTCAGGCACGAGGGAAATACGTTGTATTTACGGATGCCGACCTTGCTTACGGTACGGAAGTTATAGGAAGAATATATGATATCTTCGAAAGCAATAAAGACTGTGATATGGTGATCGGATCACGCAATATGAGCCGTGACGGTTATGAAGGATATACTTTTTTGAGGAAAATTGCGTCAAAGACGTATATAAAGGTCTTATGTATGTGCGGCGGCTTCAGGCTTTCGGATTCGCAATGCGGCTGCAAAGCCTTTACAGGAGAGGCGGCACATAAAATATTCTCAAGATGCGAGGTTGACGGATTTGCTTTTGATTTTGAGACTATTCTTTGGGCACAGAAATTCGGCATGAAAATCAAAGAAATGCCTGTTAAGATTATAAATCACCGTGAATCCAAGGTCAGACTTATTCGCGATACATTGAAAATGCTGAGCGATCTCAGAAAAATGAAAAAAAGAATCAGGAAACAGTCGATATAAATATAAACGAACAAAAAATGAATTATTTAAAAGAATCGGAAAAAGGCCCAAAAGACGTAATTGAAGCCTTATCCGCAGAAAAGGTCAGAAATTATCAAACAGATGATTTATTGCCGGATCATAGAAAAAGAGCACCTGTAAAATATGCTATATTATTGTCGGTTGCGATTATTTTTTTAATACTTGCGGTTACAACCCTTTACATGAATATCAAGACTTTAAATACTGTAAGATCCCTTAAAAACTGCACAATTTGTCTTGATGCGGGGCATGGCTTTTCTGATCCGGGCTCGGAAAGTGACTATCTCGCTGACGGTATTACTGAAGCCTCGATCAACTTGGAAATTGTTAATAAGCTCGCCATAGAGCTCAGAAATTATGGATTTAATGTTGTTTTAACACATACCGGGAACTTTATACCGACAGGCTTTGACGTAAATTCAGACGATATTTTTAACCCCGGCGAGCGTGTTACATATTCTGATACACTGAATCCTGATATTTTTATTTCAATTCATTGTGATTCATTCAATGAAGATGAAAACGTCAGAGGGACAAGAATATATTATCAATCGAAATTTGAGTTACCGATAGATTCTTATATGCCGACAGTTAATTCAAAAATTGCAAATGCCTTAGCAGATAAAGCAGACCTATTGGATTCTAACCGTCGCAAATGCCTGATAAAGCCAATGCAAAAGAATGATTCTTACACAGTTATATCCAACCGCGAAGGTGTATATTCATTTTTGATTGAATGTGGTTTTATAACAAATCCGGATGATGCAAAGCTTTTGGCGGATCCTGATTGGCAGACAAATTTTGCTTCTGCAATAGCAAAAGGTCTTTATGAACTTTTCGGATAAAAGCAAACATCAAGCTTATAAAATAAATTCTCACACATAAACCTACAGGTCGATGTGTGAGAATTGTTTTATTTTGATCCGGTAAATTTTAATTATTAAGCAATATAATAATGATAAGCATTATTATACCTGATATAAGGAAAGTAAGCAATCCGGTTTTTCCGGGCTTTTTTATTTTGAATGGTGAAATAAAGCAGATTGCCGTTAACGCGATTGCCACAGCATATACTATCCGGAATACATTGTAATCAAGGAATTCTCTGAAGCAGAAGATAAACGGAAATATAGCAGCAGCCGTTGTTACAGGCAAGCCTTCATAATATTTCCGCGCCTCATCTGTCCGGCTTTGACGTTCATCTTCTGTGACATTAAAATATGCAAGACGGATAAGTGCGCAAAGTGAATAAAGAATCATAAATATAATATACCACCATTTACGTAAGCCGATCGAATAGCCGATTATTGTAGGTAATATTCCGAAACAAACCAAATCAGACAGAGAATCAAGCTGAATGCCGAATTTCTTTTCGTTTTCGGTACGTTTTCTTGTCCTTGCTACACGTCCGTCAAACATATCAAAGAACCCGCTCAGCATTAAACAGCATATTCCTATGATCGGACCGCTTTTTCCAAAAGATATTGATGCATATATACCGAAAACCGAGCTTGCAAGCCCGAGATATGTAAGAATAACAGTGTAGTTGTAATATCCTAACATTCCATCCTCCGTTTTGAATCCGTTAATTAATAATACTGATTCGATTTATTATACTATTTTGACCCTGTCTTTTCAATATTATATTATTAAATTTCAAAATGTATAGTACATATTTTTTGAGATTATATGATATCAAAAGGACAAATATCGTTGATTAAAGCCGGTATTACAATAAACTCAAAATCAAATGATTTTTCATCAAATCTGTATTTATAGTCAAGATCCGGACCGCATGAATTTGAACCGATTCCGTTATGACGGTAATCAATATTTACTATTGTTTCTTTGAGAGGAACAAGTTCATGATCATGCGGTATTTTTGTAAGCTGTGCGGACGTATAGTGCGAACAGTTAAAGCTGAAATCTTTGGCTGACTTGGCTATTAAAAGTCCGTGACCCGAATAGTCATAAACTTCCATCCATTTTGTATCGGCATGTGCCATATTTTCCTGCGGACGTATGTAATGTTCAAAATGCTTTGTAACACTTGATGAATACAGACCTATCTTTGATGCGTGACATTTGTCTATATAACTCTCATACGGACCTCTGCCGAAATAATTCAGCTTTTCATTTTCCTGCGGCATTGCAAATTCAAATCCGAAGCGAGGAAGCATCGGAAGAGATTTGCGAACATCAGCGTGGCACATAATCTTCAGTTTTCCGTCGGAATAAACAGTATAATATACCGCAAGTGAAATCAATTCCGCTTTGCTTGCGGCACCGACAGAAAGAAGTACTTTTACAGTTACATGAGACGGCGTGCTTTCTTCCACTTTACATTCTCTGCAGGCAGTAACGGTTCTGTCATATCCTTCTTTAAACCATGTTGATTTTATACGTCTGTCGTTGTCGGTCGGGGCGCGCCATACAGTCGGTGCAATGGGCGAGCAGAGCATCTGCTTACCGCGATCGCAGACCGAGGTTATGAGTCCATGCACCTTGTCAACAGTGTATGATGTATTTGAGGTTGAAACAATTATTTCAGAGCTTGTGTTTTCTAAGCAAAAAACGTTGTCTGCTACATCCGCAATGTTGGATTCGGTATGCTCACATACTGTAAACTGCTCAAATCCGGCTTCATAACCATAGTCTGACCATTCGGTTGATTTGTTATATACGAGTGAAATATTAAGGTAAACATATCCGTTATCAAGTGTTATTCCGGATATGTCGGGCCTGAACTGACGTGATGTCTGAGGCTTGATTGTCGGTGAAAGAATTCTTCCTTCGGCAATCTTTTTTCCATTGCGTTCAATGTTCCAAAGTATATCAAAGTCAGACAGGTCTTTAAAACATCTTAAGTTTTTAACTCTGAAAGAGAATCTGTCGCGGTCAAATTGAATTTTGAACGGTTTTATAATTTGCTTATATTCCAGCAAACCGGTGTGCGGACGTCTGTCGGGATATACAAGACCGTCGACACAGAAATTGCCGTCGTTTGGAAAATCGCCGAAATCGCCTCCATAAATATATTTCGGTTCGGCAAAGCGATTGCTTCCGATTGCGACCGAATGATCGAGAAATTCCCAAACACATCCACCGAAAAATTCGTCATGCGCATATATCATGTCCCAGTAATCTTTGAGACATCCGGGACCGTTACCCATAGCATGACTGTATTCACACAGGAACAGCGGTTTTGTAAATGCTTTATTTTTGATATATGTATTCAGGCATTCGTCAGGTGACGGATACATCCTGCTTTCGATATCTATAAAATCGCATTCCGGGTTAAATTCAGATGGCTTTTCAGCGGAGTACATAAGCTGTGTATAACGTCTTGTGGCATCCTCGCAATGTACTATACATCCGGGCATACGATTGTGTAGATACTCAGACATCGTTCGTTGATTGCGACCGACACCTGATTCGTTTCCGAGCGACCACATTATAACTGCGGCATGATTTTTGTCACGTTCAAACATACGTTGAACACGGTCGAGATAAGCTTTTTCCCAATCGGGACTGTCGGTCAGCGCATCCCAATTTCCGTACCTTTGCATACCGTGTGTTTCAAGGTCTGTTTCATCACACAAATAAAAACCAAGCTTATCGCAAAGCCCCGGGAAACGCGGATCATTCGGATAATGGCTTGCTCGAACCATATTGATATTATGACGTTTCATAATATACAAATCTTCAATCATATGTTCAAGCGGTGTAGCGGCTCCGAGATATGGATGGCTGTCATGACGGTTGACACCTTTTGCTTTGACCTTCTGACCGTTAATATAAATGACCTTATCCTTTATCGTGACATTTTTAAAGCCGATATCGAGCGGTATATATTCGCTTCCGGCATTTATTATAAGCTTGTAAAGATTAGGTGTTTCATCCGACCACATTTCGGGTGCGGAAACAAGCATATCAAGCTCTCCGGATTCGTTTATGTCAAGCTTGCCGGTTTCTATCAGACCGCCGTTCGGACTGTAAAGGCTGTATTCCGTCGTGAGAAGTCCGTTTGTTTTCACTTCAACCGTCAGCGTTCCGGATCTGAAATCTTCGGTTACTCGGGGATGCGCATAAAGATCGGTTATGTGAACCTTGTCGCGTAATATAATATAAACTTCTCTGAATATTCCGGAAAATCTGAATTTATCCTGGTCTTCAAGATAAGAACCGTCACACCACTTCAGCACTAAAACCTTTATGTCGTTGTTACCAACATGAAGAAAGCGTGTTATATCAATTTCACTTGTCATGTGACTGACCTGACTGTAAGCCGCAAACTCGTTGTTTATGTAAAGGTAAAAGCACGAATCTACGCCTTCGAAATTTATATAGATTTCGTTTTGCAACATTTCGCTGTCAACAAAGAAATGTCTTTGATACAGACCGCATGGATTATCATCGGGAACAAACGGCGGAGTTACAGGAAACGGATAATTAACATTAGTATAATTAGGAGTATCGTAACCCTTTCCGAGATCTGCTTGCCAGCTCATGGGGACTGTAAGCTTGTTATCTCCGATGTTGAAATCTTCGGCAGTAAAGTCCTGTAAGCATTTGGCTGTTCTGTAATATAAAAAATTCCAATCACCGCAAAGTGTGAAAAATTTCTTCGAAGCAGCGCGATTATCTTTGTATGCACTGTTGTGACTTTCATATGGTATGAAATATGCTCTTGGGGCTTCGCATCCTATATGTAGAACTGAAGGATCAGTATAATATTTATCATTGAAATCCATGGTTCTGTTCCTTTCTGAATGTATGAATATTGATCTTTGAGCTTTGTTCAATATAGATATAATATATCATAAAACCTTATAGGTGTCAACCTGCTATATTTGAATTTATGCGTATCTTTTTCTTATTTTTTTTTCAAATATCGTTGATTGTAAATATAATAAGTCGGTTTTACGAAAAATTAATAAAGCTTTTACTGTATTGTTTAATAAGTACTTGACATTTTGAGCAAGTAATGCTATAATAAAAACAATTAAATTATAATAATTTATGGCAAAGCAGTCGAAAGGCTGTGACGCAAAGCTATAGGGGCTATCCGGAAAGCCAGCCAGTTGCAATTTTGTAACTGGCTGCTTTTTTGTTTACTTATTAATAATTGCCCGAATTTTAATCGGATACGGGAGATCAATAAATGGGAAAAAAATATTTGAAAACGGAGAAAAAAATATTTACCGCAACAATGGCTGCAATTTTGGCAGGAGTATTTGCGATAAGCACTTTTGCCGTAGTCCTGTTTCATTCGTTTGTTACAGGGAAATCGGACATTTCATCCGGTAATATTGAAAATATAAATATGACAATAACCGGTATGACATCCGGACAGACAGCATCATCGGATATCACAGCTTTTACCCTGAAAAAAGCCGGGGATAAGGTTACTTTTTCGGTTACCGTAAGTAACAATACAGACTATAATCTTGTTCATTCCGGCACTCTTGCACTTAAATCAATTACACAGGCAGGAAACGAAATCGGGTTTGATGATGATAAATATAATCTTATAAAAAGTTGTATTCTTGTTTATTGCGATGGAAAATTTGTTGACTCCTTAGCGCATATTACGCAGTCTGGGGTATATGAGTTCATAAATGACACGGTTCTTCCGAGCAATAAAACAGACAAGCATGAGATTACATTTGAGCTTCACGCTTCGGCAACGCAATATGCCGACATCGGTTTTAATTTATACATAACGGATTATGCGCAGAATGCCGATTCAAAACGGTATATCTTCGTGAAAAATGAAAACGAATTTGAAAAGGCTGTTGATGATATAAATTCAGGACTTTTGATTGATGATAACGGCATCGCTGTTAAGCCAGAGGTTGTACTTGCGGATGATGTAACGCTTACAAAAAAGTATACTTTGATAAACCCATTTTACATTGATCTTTACGGCAATAACCTTGTCGGCGGGACTGTTAAGTTCAGTGCAGATGCATTAATCAGATCTTCTGTATCGTTTTCTTCGATTCCGACTTCAACGACCTCAATTATTCTTAATTCCGAAGCTGCGGTGCTTGATATCAGTGATTTTTATACGTCTGACGGAAAAACAAATGTTGCTCTTGCATATGCCAAAAATGTCACTATATCGTTATTCTCGCCGACTAAGGTTTTAGCTTTGGTTACTGAAAGAGCAAAAAAAAATTTATCATGTGGAATTGCTTCCGGGGCATACGTTGATATACTGACCTCTTTGTCATTTTATATTTCTTCTGAATGTCTTGACATTTCCGTAGCAGGAAACAACTGCGAGTTGAGCGGCTCTGTTATCACTTCTGTAAAGCGGTCGGCAACAGATGTCGCAGTATTGACATTGAATGTTGTCGGTGCAGGCGATCCGGCGGAAATTGAATTCAAGCAATACGGAAATGATGAAGAAACCGTTCTTGAAAATATAAAAAACGAAGCGCTTGCACACATTGAAGCCCTTGTTAATGCTGACGATACAATAATGAGCGATATTTTTCTGCCGTCCGAAATAAAGCAATATGGTGCAAGCATTGAATGGATAAGCGCAAATCCCGATATTATTTCGATCGACGGGAGAATAATTGACGACAGCGCAGACAGAGAAATTGTTACTCTCTACGCAAATATAAGAATAAACGAAAAGGTATATCAACTGTCATATTCGTTTGTTATTTCGGGCGTGAATAATGAAGTGAGGTTTTCAAATTTTATCGCACACCTCAGCCCGCTAAAGCTAAAAGAAGTATGGCGGGGAAATACCGACACATCAAGCGAAGATTTCATTAAGTCTCACCAATTTCTGCCGATTGTAAATACAGGCTCGGGCTATCATTATCTCAAAAAATTCACATCTCCGGACGGTAATCTTACGGATGCAAAGCTTGTATGGGAGGGCTATGAGGATATAGGCTTAGAATACCTTTTATACTCGCAGGACGCCACATATAACTACATTTCCGTTTATACAAATGAAAGTGGGGAACAGTCAGTGTACCTTAACACCCCGGTGTTCAACACATTTGCGCAGATAAACCTTTCGGCAAAATTTGTCGGTGACGATAAGACTTATACCGGTGCTGTCAACATTATAATTGAACCGGGAAACTATGAAGAACTGCTTGATGAAGTATTCCAATTTATTCAGGGACAGTTTGATGCGACAGATATATATAAAAACGTAGTCAAAACGCGAATGGCTGACGGAATGAGATATGAAAAAGGTGACTTTTATATTGACGCAAAATATGTTATATCGTCATCGAGCCAAAGCGATAAATATTCTATAACACTTGACTCGGGCGTTTCCGGCGGAATACTCACAGCTACCAAAGATCAAAATGAAAAAGGCTACAATGTTTCAGTCGACCTTACCAAAGCCACACAGGTGGAAAGTCGGGTTCCGATGACAGTAACAGTAAAATATACATACGTTCCGGAGGTAACGGCAACAAGAACCTTGTATGTAACAGTGCCGGCAGTTATTTTGCCAGATGAAAACGGTTTTTCAAATTACAGTGTGTTCAGCTCGGTTAAATACCAGCTTTTCGGATATCTGCCCGTTGAAGAACGTAAAAATGGAAACGATGCATTTACAGTTTCAGGCAACAAAATAACAAACAATACAAAAGCATATATACTTTTAAAGGATATCGAACGCTGCAACGGTGTGGGCGGAAGCTGGTTTGACGGAGTATATGCCGGAGAAAATCTGACTGTAAATTACGGCAAAAAGCTCGATTCGCTGTATTTCCTTGTGGGAAAAGCTAATCTCGATAATTTAACCGAGAGAAAGGTTTACGGACTTCTTACGTTTATTCAATGGGCAACCGGAACCGAAAGCGGGAAAAAGACTTTGTCTATTGACGGAACTGATTATACTATGACTTCAGATGGCAAAAAGTATCTTACCCCGGATGAAATAAATGTACTTAAAAGCTATTATTGCGCCGTAACCGACATAACCGATAGCGAGTGGCAAACATTGTTCGATTCGGTTTCATCTTATCCCGTAGCAAACGGAACAAGGAGCCGCGTGATTTCAGACAGCAAAAAATTCGGAGAGGCAATTAAAAATCTTACAACCGACTCTACTATATATTTCAAATATACCGAGCTTATGCGCTGGGCTCTGAATGAGCAAAACTTTCCGAAGTCCGCATTTTTTAGTGATAGCTATCCTATCGGCAACCCGCCGAACGGAGGATCATTGAGTTGGGGAAGATATACAGTTGCCAACGGTACGCAATATAATATACAGAAAAATAGCGGAAATTCTTCTTTGTACAACGGCTATTATAACGAAGATGATACGGAATATATAAGTGAGCGCGAGGAGGTCGTTTTGCAGGCATTTTGGAATAATGTAAACGCTCTAAGCGGATTCAAAAATGCTTTTGCCTCTTATACTGTTACCCCTACTTATCTTGAGCAGAACGCCGTTCAGCTGCTCGTCAGAAATATGTATGAAGCTCTCGGCATCGAAAATTTTTCAGAAAGCTTCGTATCCTGTGACGGTAAAAACATTCCTGCCGTAACATCTGTTGACGGGGCTCTGGAAGGGATCACCTATTTTAAGAATCTTATAAAGCTTGTAATCAAAGGCACATATTCTCAAAACGGCAATATTATAACAGCGGAATTGCCGGCGTTTTTACACACCGACTCCCTCGGAACGTTTTATAACCGTCTTACTTCATCCGATACGGCTGCAAAGCTGACAAGCCTTGTTATGTATAACTGTGCCCAGGATTATGTAACATTCGAGCTTGACGGAATCTCTGCATTCGGTTCGCTTACTTATCTTGACCTTGGAATGAACTACGGAATCAAGTCACTTGGTTCTGCGTTGGATATAACCGCGTTTAATACGCTTGAATATCTCGACCTTTCCGGAGCAGACAGCGACGAAAAATACAGCGTCTACCCGCTGTCGGTTCTCTCAAACAGAATATCTGAGGTCTACTACACCCCCGACGGCACCTCTGAACGCGGAAAGAGCGCGGAAAAGGTCAGGTATGCTATCAAAGAAATGTCTGAGCTGCTTGCATATCTTCGTGAGCTTGAAAAGATAGACGGGCAATATGTTCAATTGCAGCAGGGAATCAAGATCGGTAATAAGACGACAAGTCTTTATTGGCAAATATCCGACGGCAACCCGATATATAACGCCCCAGTGACAAAAGCCGGAGTTTTCACACATGGAACGTACGGCAGTCATAATACAGTTGATAAAATGATCGGAGAGCTGACGAACTATTACTACGGCTACGATAATACTTTGTATAAAGTAAGCTATAACGCTACAAACGGACAGCTCGAATTGATAGGTTCCGGAATTCCCGTCAGAGCACAAACGGGTTTGACTGATACAGACAAGGCTGAACTTGAAAAACTACTTACCGATAGTATAATTTATAACATCACGTTGAATAAAACATCCGAAGAGGAATTAACCCCTGATTTAACATCTAGTATTGATGTCGTTCCATATAGTAGCAATCGTTATTATATCAGTGCAGATGGTCAAAACTCGATTGATTCGAACACATATCTACATATTTACAAACGCGCTGCAAAAAAAACGATAACTTATAATTTTAATTATAAAGGAACCATTGCCGCAGCTAAAGCATTTAAAGCTTACATTGCTGACTCAAAATCTGTTATTGAATACACATATTCATATGGAAAGAGCGGAGAAATAACAGGAGAAGTAACACTGAGCATTGGTACATATCTTTATTACGGAAACAATTCAGGAACCGCCAACACTGATGATAAAGCGTTTGATTTAGGTTCTGCAAGTAAAATATATTGGGGAACATGGCAGTGGTGGTCTTATTCGTTTAATAGCTCCGAAAACATCACTTATTCTTACGATTTGGGCGGAACATATGAGGGAAATTCATTAAACACTTCGTTGACAAATAGCGATGAAGATACCATAAAAAGCGCTATATTGAACGAATGGGAAGCTGCACTGCAAGCTGATGTTAAAGAGAAAATCAATGCAAGCACAGAATATACAGAATCTCTTAAAAATCAGACAACGATAACATTATCTGTTCCGCATTTTGCGAATGAGATGGAAAAATCCGCAGCCCTCACACGTCTTAACAACATTTACAACGGCGTTCAAAATGGCAGTGTGTATCTGTATACCGGTACAACAGGCGATGGAGTTTATATCAAGGACAGTGTAAATACAACATATAATTTTGCCAGAAATCGGTTTTATCGTCTTGTGTGGGACGGAAGCGCGCTTGTGTTTGAGGACACATATGTAAATGCCGTAAACGCTACCGATACGACCGTTACGATGGAATCTATCCTTGCTTTGGCAAATGCCGATGCGAATAACGTGAAACGCGGTAACTGGCTTGGACTTTATGTTTGGTACAGCGGAACAGGTGAGGGAAACAATGATCTTACGGTAAACGGAAGAACCTATGAAAAAGGCTATGTTTACCGCATTATCTGGGCAAACGATGATCATTCGGAGTTCACATATGAAAAATACAGAACCTGCACAAGTGTAACCGGAACCGAATTTGCCGCACAGCCTTTGAAGGCTGCTGACGGAACTGCATCAGAAGGTGATATATATTATCTTACAAATGCAACTAATTTCTATGCCGCAAATAAATTCTATGTCATGACTTACGATGATGTCGGCGGTTTCTATTATCTGAACCGTTTCGGTGATGTGATCCCGCTTTTGGATCTAGATAATTCCGGGACAAGCGCAAATAACGGATATCTGCGCATAAAAAACGATAAGCTTTATATCACAACCAATGAAGATTACTCCGGAACCGGAGGCACAAAATATGTTGACATTGTGGCTGTCGTCAGGGATGAAGACGGAAAAGAACACGAGCGTACATTTCGGGTTGAGGTAATCGGCTGATCGTACTTTGAAGCTGCAACAAAAAATCTTAAAGATAAGGAGGTCTCGCGCGGCAAATGAGCTGCGAATAAGCATTATGAAAAAAAATAAAGCCTTGTTTATTGTCTTTTTCTCATTATTTATAATGATACTTGGAGCTACGGTTATATACGCTTATTTTTCAAACAGTCACGGAGAAGATAAAAGCTTCGGAATAGATCCGGAAATCGAAAGAATCGAGGTCTCCGACTTCAAAGAGCTGTTTTTTGTAACACAAGCCCGGAATTATAATGATATATCAGGAGCCGCCGACATAACCAAAAAAAGCAGAAAAACCGTTACGATGACAAAAGATATTACTTTTGATGCCGATCTTGAGATAACGGCTGACGTTCATCTTGATCTCGGAGGCTTCAATCTGTATCTTAACGGGCATACTTTGACATTCCGCCATAGCTACCACGGCTCAATCGTGCTTTCAAACGGCAATGTAATTCTATCAAAGGACAAAGACGGTAAAATATCCGGAGCGGTCTATGCCGACACTCCGAACGCTGCGGTCATGCTTTCCGGTGTGCAGATAGGAACAATTGAAGGAAGCGACTTTACCGCTGCTTCTGACAGATTCAGTATCATTTCAGCCAAAGGCGAATTTGTGGCTTATAACCTTTTTAAAATGGTTGCCGCCGCGGTCGCAGATGAAAGCAACACCTTAAAAGAGCGCTCGGATTACTCTACGATAGAAAACAGTAATCATCAATTTACATCCGCTGATTTTATTTATCGCTATAAAACAGATGATTGTACGAATCACAATGATATACCGTGTTCATACATATTTTCGGATATCGATCTTCCCATGTACTATATGGGTTATCCGGACGCTGTAGTGTCTTATTCTGCGGAAAATAATATAGTTACGTCGTTCGGAGGGATAACAGGCACAGGAAGTGACCGCATAACCGCTACTGTTTCGATAAACGGAACAACATATTCATGCGATTTTTATATTCATGTTCCGGATATTTCAAATGCTGACAATCAGAAAACGGTTATTTTGGAAATGGTAAAAAGATACCTTTCCCGCTATTGGATTGAAAGGACAAGCGACGGAATTGATGAAAGCATTATAAAAAAATATGTTATAAATCATGATACCTATTTACCGACGCAATTCAGCTTCAGCTCACTTACCGTAGAATATGTCGGATTTGATGCAAACGGAGGAACAACAGTTACTCATGATTCGAACAGCGTACCATTTGCTATCTTTAAACCGACGCTTTCAACGGTTCGCCTTGTCGCAAACGTTTCAGGAACAAGTGAAAGTAAAGTATTTGATATAACAAGCTCCAATGTTGCAACTGTAAAAAATGCAGTAACCGTTGCCAATGATCTTATGAAAAAGTGGTATGGTACAGAAATAACCGTAACAGTCGACAAAAACGGGGTATATTCCTACAGTAATGCAATAGAAGACAGCTTTCCGGAATATCTGCCGCTTTACGAAATCGGCTATTATAAAGGCTCGAATTATGAAACCGCTTATCCGGGAATAAACAGCATTGAATATTCAATAGTTTACGGAGACACCATTGATGAGTATTATACAATTGAAAATGAAACCGGCAAAGTATATCAACAATTTAAGGTAGTATCGGGAAAGCATCCTGAAAATGATGCCGGAAGCGTTTATCTGAACGTGAAAATGAATGTAACATATAACGGAAAAGCGTCCGACGTAGTAATTCAGATACCTGTAAAATGTTATATATCGGGGGATGACGGACTTAGTCGGTTTATGCCTTATTACTCTGTCTTTAATAAGAGGATATTAGAGCAAACAGGCGGTTATACACTGAAAAGCTTCAATATGCCATTCAATTACAGAAACGGGTTACCGTTGGTTTGCTATGCTATATCTGCAAAAGAGGGAAGTACCGCTGATAGTTTGGATCGCCTCGGGAATGCCATTAAAATATTTTTTGTTGATATGAACGGAACTGCGCATGAACTTACGGGTAAAAAAGAAACCGTTGAAATCATCAGCGGAGGTACGAGTGTTCAGCGCGAGATCATATCATTCACCGATTCGCTTGAAGCATTATTGACCGATTCCGAAAAACTGCGTTCACAGGCTGAAAGCGGCACTGCTTATTATACGGTAAAAATTGATACAACAGCACTCGATCCGGAAAATCTCGGACTTGCTCTGACTTATCAGTACAAGCTCTCATATGATTCACCAAATTGGTCGACGTTTAATCTGACTACCGATATAACAATTCCGGGAATCCTGCGCAACGGAATCGATGTAACAGACATTAATTTTTATAAATGGATATTTGATAAATTCAACCCGAACGGAAAAGTATACGATTCCGGCGGCCTTATTCTTACCGATTGGCTTGCGAGTAATATAGAAATTAACTATAAAAATGATACCGAGCTTCAAAGCGTAAATAACTTTACAGGGCTCAAGTATCTTATCGGCACTCAGAAGCTATCATTATCGGGAGCTAACGGAAAGATTAAAAATTCTAATATACAGGAGATTGCGTACATGAAATCGTTGACAAATATCGACCTTTCGGAATGCGGAATTTCAATTGATGCTTCAACAGAGTCGCCGTTTCTCAGTTGGGTTTCCGATACATCTCAGCTTACAAATCTTGTTTCAATTGATCTCAGAAGCAACACTATATACGACTTCAATTGGCTTGAAAGTATGAGCGGTAAATCTGCGATGCTTATGCGCATTATAATAAGCGATAATCTTCCGGGTACAAACAACGCGAATAATGTCTTCTATGGCTCTGATGGTCTCAGTAATTACGGAACATACCGCGAGCTTGTTTCTCAAGGTATTTTGATATATTCGGGCGGTACCGCGGATTCTCCCATTCAGTTTGCCGACAGCAGATCGTCATCGAGACTTTATCTTAATCTTTGCAGCATTGAGTATCAGAATAAGATACCGAGTGATGTGGACATTTTAGCGGTCTTGAATGAATTAAGCACAAATGCGGCAGACTTCGGAATTTCAAACGAGGCTTCAAATGCTTCATACAGTTGCACGGTAAGCAACGTTACCATTTCATATGAAGCAGTAAACAACAATACTTTTGCCTTGGTTTACAGCGCTTATGCCAATAACCAAGCTTATAAAATAATTATTAAATTTTCGGTTACACGAGGCCGATAGTCACATATTTCACAGAAAAAAGGAGACAACAGCTAATGGAAAAAAAGAAAGAAGAAATTAAAATTCTTGCCTTGAAAGCTATCCCGCTGATAATTATGTTTATTATGCTATTGGCAGCGATTTTTTTGTGGCTTAGACATGATACTTTGTTTGCATGGTTTGCCAATAACAAAAACGTAAATTCAAACGGTATGACAATTGAATGCGATGATAAATCACTTCAGCTCGATTCACTTATAAGCGTTGTTTCTTCCGTCGGCAGCAGAAAAATTGAGAATTTTTACTATATCTCGGATAAAAAAGGAAACTATTATCAGGTAGCATCAGATAATTCCGATGCCGCAGATTTCGCCGGAAAAATAGACGGTATCGATTATTATTTTATAAAAAATTCTGACGGAAGCTACGTCCCGATAGACCTTGCAGGACTTTTCCCGGGAGAAAAACTGACTATAACTCTGTCTTTTACGAACAAAACAAAGCGAAGCTTACCTTATAGATTGGTATTAGAAGATTTCGATGACAGTAATGACGGAACATTTATAGTGCCTAACGGAGAAGAAAATACACCGGGAACTTACAGCATTATGGGAATATTCTTTGCAAAGCTTGAATCAATAAACGGTATTCCGGCAAATACCGAAGGAAAATTTCTTTCCGAATATGATACGGTAAACGGAAAAAGTATAAATCTTGATGAATTTGCGATCGCAATCGGCGATATTGAAGCAAGTGAGACTGTCAGCTGTGCGTTCAGCATGACAATTGACATATCACAATATCGCAAATTAATAGGTGTTTATGAAAACCTGCTTTCAAAAAAAGGATTTACCGTTGGCGCTTTAAGGTTGTCAACAAACGCAAAGTAGCGCAAAGTGGATATTAAATAAGACAAAAATAATTAAATCGGAGGCTTTTATGAAAAAAACAAAAAAAATAATTATAATAGCTACCGTTATTTGCTTTGTTCTTGCGCCGATAAGTGTATTTGCATGGTTTTTTGTAAACGACAGAACACCAATGAGCTTCCGCATACTCGAAATTCGTTCCAAGGTAACGCTTTATGAGGGAAATGATATAAATAACAATGGAGTGCCAAATATTGCTGCAGATAAAGTTCAGATGGCTTATTATACCGAAAAGTATGACTTTAAATATTTATCCGAAGACAATGCTGCGACCGAGGAAAAAACTGTCGATATAAAACTTAATATTACGATAAAGGATATAGTCCCGGGGCAAACAAAAACCTTCAAGTTGGCACTCGAAAATACGGGAGACACTGATAATACGATCGATCTATCATTTAATATGAATGAGCTTACTCAGAATGAAAAGGACTATATTGAGCTTTTTTCCGTTCGCGCACGAAAAGTCGTTGCTAATAGCGCAAACGATGCATACAGCCTGGAAAGCGGCGAAAAAATCTGGTTTATGGATATGGAAGATGATGAATACCTCAGGGCAATATTTTCTGATAAACTTCCGGGAATGGCCACTGCTGAAGCAAACAACAATTTAAATGATATATATATGGATTTTTGGATTCAATTTTATATGGAACCGTTTGAATCAGTAAATGAACATAGAAAAGTGGCAGGAAAAAATCAGCTTGCAGAGGATGAGTATAACGCATTTGCAAACAAAGTAGCCGAGAATATCAAGTTCTATGTTTCATTTGATGTTACAGACTGATTTAAATCTGACTTAAATGGCTCAGAACAACTGATAGAGAACAAAAAACGCAAAGATTAATGCACATATTAAATTATACAAAATTAAAGTTTTGTATAATTGTAGGGAATATAAAAAGCGAAAATGACATATTATATTTATGTTTTCAGCGTTTCCGGATTTTTGATTGACCAGTTTATCAAAAATCCGATTGATCTAAATCGGATTCACCGATAAGATCAAAACTCAAAAGCTTAAAAATTTGAAGCTATTGAGCGAACCAATTTTCGCTATAGCTATAAATCTGATTTATATCGTGATCAATGATATATGATGCACTGCGACAGTATCGGATCATTTGCGTAAATTGATTTGAAATATATTTATTAATTTGACACTCAGAATTTGTATTATTATTAACCATTCTGTAAAAACTATATTTTTTGTCATTTTATGAGTATTAATTGCATTTTTATTATTGAATAATACAGAAATTTGTGCTATACTTAATTTGTTCTAATATTTCCGATTTAAATTTGGGACGTATATATTATGTGCTGTTTGTTATTTTATTAACATATAAAGCTTGTAAACTGCAAGGAGAATATTATTATGAAAACAATTGTA
>ERZ824600.1031-NODE-1031-length-37289-cov-3.480367_pt1 | contig 37289 bp, 27 predicted proteins | sample MGYA00519933_ERZ824600 | MGnify/ENA primary metagenome ERZ824600 (study PRJEB31778, sample SAMEA3449178) | human gut metagenome | biome: human gut; feature: human-associated habitat; material: faeces | place: United Kingdom | collected 2010/2012 ... | reverse complement strand
CCGCAGCTCAAAGGCGCGCACAGCGTATTCGGAGTAGGCCGTTGCGAACACGATCTTTGCCCCGGGCATCAGCCGCCGGGCAAGCGCAGCCACGGTGGTGCCCTCCATGTCGCCGAGGTGCACGTCGATAAAAAGCATGTCGAACGTCTGGTTTTCCAGAAGCTCCAGCGCCTGAGCGCCGCTGGCGGCCTCGGCGATCTCCGCCTGCGGCAGAGTCTGGCGGATCTGATGGATCAGACCCACCCGGGAATATTTTTCGTCGTCGATCACGGCGATCCGCATAAACAGCGCTCCCTTCAGTGAAATTCCGGGGTCTGGGGCGGGACGAGCGGGATGGAGAAGGACACGGTGGACCCCTGCGGCGTGCTGGAGATGGTAAAGACACACTGGCTGCCGTATATGCTGCGCAGACGCTTGCGCACGTTGAAAAGGCCGGTGTAGGTGGGGTCGTTGGGGTCCTCCAGCCTGCGCAGGACCTCCGGCGGGAAGCCGGGACCCTGATCGCTCACGCGGATATACGCCCGCTCATCATCCTGCCGGATGGAAAGGGATACCCGCCGGTCGTCCACCGAGACGAAGCCGTGGCGCACGGCGTTTTCCACAATGGGCTGGAGAATGAGCGGCGGCAGGCGCAGCTTCGTCAGGTCATCGGGCAGCGAGCATTCGACGTGCAGCGCGCCCTCAAAGCGTGCCTCGGTGAGCATAAGGTAGTTGTCCACATTAGAGACCTCCTGCTCAAGGGTGACAAAGGGCTCGTTGATGGTCAGCGTCTGGCGGAAATAGGCGGCGAGGACAAGTATCGTTTTACAGGCGCGGTCGGGATCGGTCAGGCACAGACCGGAGATGGTGTTGAGCGCGTTGAACAGAAAGTGCGGGTTGAGCTGACTTTTCAGCGTTTTCAGTTCGGCCTCAACCTTTTCCCGTTCGACGGTTTCGAGTTCCTTTTCGACCGAAATCCATCGGTTGGTCATTTTCACGGCAATACTCATGCCCACCGAAAGAATGAGCGGTACCATGTCTCGGAAGAAGAATCCGAAGAATGCTTCGATAGCACTCTCGGGGGGCGGCGGTATTCTTCGGGCGATAAAGTAGTGGCGTATGGCAAAAAGGGCGAGTGATACCCCCATTATCAAGATAAAGTTGGCGACAAAAAAGTAGGGCATTTGGCCTCTCTTGAATAGAAATTTGTCGATGAGCAGGGTGTAGTTGGTGTAGAAAACGAAGATAAGGGCCAAGGGTATGAGTGAGCTCCACAGGTATCGCCGGAGTGAGTCCGGCGAGCTGTGGTCGGAAAACAGCAGCGGGAGCCCGAAGATGAGCCCCCAGCCGGTGATGTGTATGAAGAGAGTTACTCTCTTGTGCTTTTTTTCTCTGACGTCCATGAGATGAATGGATTATTCGTAACGTATGGCTTCGATGGGGTCGAGGTCAGCGGCCTTCTTGGCGGGATACCAGCCGAAGAAAACGCCGGTTACGGTACATACGGCAAATGAGAGAACCACGCTCCAAGGTTGTATGAAGATAGGCCAGTGGGCCACGCTCTTGACAATCCAGCTGGCTCCGCAACCCAATACGACGCCTATGATACCGCCGGTGATGCTAATGAGTATCGCCTCGATGAGGAATTGGGCCAGAATGTCAATCCCCCGAGCTCCGACGCTCATGCGCAGACCTATTTCGCGGGTGCGTTCGGTAACGCTGACGTACATGATGTTCATGATACCTATGCCGCCCACGATGAGCGATATGCCGGCAATACAGGCAAGCAGGGTGGTCATCAGGTCGGTTGTGGAGTTAAGCATGGTGCTGAGTTCCTGTTGCGTGCGTATGGTGAAGTCGTCTTCATCAGTCTCTTTGAGTTTATGCTCACGACGCAGTATGGTCGATATCTCTTCCGTCGCATAGTCGGTCATATCTTCCGAGAGAGCCGAGGCAAAGATGCCTTGCAGGTATGTAACCGCCAGCAATCTTTTCATGACGGTCGTGTAGGGGGCCAGTACGATGTCGTCTTGGTCCTGACCCATGGAGTTGTATCCTTTTGATTTGAGAACACCGATGACACGGAGAGGAACCTTGTTGATGCGGATAACCCTTCCTATGGGGTCGCTTCCATCGGGAAACAGGTTGTCGACAATGGTTTTGCCGATAACGCATACTTTGGCCGAAGTTTGTATATCGGCTTCGGTAAACATGCTGCCGTCTTCGATTTTAAGTTGGCGAATGTCGAGATAGTCAAGTCCCACGCCACTTACCGACGACGGGTAGTTATTGTTGCCGCAGACGAGTTGTCCCGACGACGATACATTGGGGCTGATGCCCGACAGGAATTTTGTCTCGTTGCGCAGGGTCAGGTAGTTTTCGAGTTTGAGCGTCTGCATCTCCGAGGGGTCGCGGCGCACGCCACCTTTTCTGTCGCCACCGGGGTGAATCATTATCATGTTCGACCCCATTTCCGATATTTGAGCCTGAATACTGCGTTTTGAGCCCTGTCCGATGGCCAGCATGGTGATGACCGATGCCACGCCAATGATGATGCCCAACATGGTGAGAAAAGCTCGCAACTTGTTATTAGCTAAGGCACGCAGGGCTATTTTGAAGAGATTGGTTACGTTCATAGTGATAGAATTATTCTTCGTCGTTTTTGGGCAGGGCGGCCAAGGCTTTCTCGGCCGAGAGGATATGGTCGTTCGGTGTATCTTCGATTACGTGGCCGTCGCGCAGACGAATGGTCCGGCTGCTGTATTGCGACAATTCGGGATTGTGCGTTACGAAGATGATGGTGCGTCCCTCGCGGTGCAGTTTCTGGAAAAGGACAAGTATCTCGAATGAGGTTCTTGTGTCGAGGTTTCCCGTGGCTTCGTCGGCGAGGATAACAGCCGGGTTGTTGACCAGGGCCCGGGCTATGGCCACGCGCTGCATCTGTCCGCCCGACATCTGGTTTGACTTGTGTTCGAGTCGGTCGCCGAGTCCTACGGCTTTCAGTGCCTCAATGGCCCGGCGGCGCCGTTCGGCGGCGCTTACGGCCGAGTTGTACATCAGGGGCAGTTCGACATTCTCTACGGCGGTAGTTTTGGGAAGCAGGTTGTAGTTCTGGAACACGAACCCGATTTTGCGGTTGCGCAGTATGGCGCGGGCCGGCTTGCTCATGGTGCGCACGGCAATGCCGTCGAGCAGGTATTCGCCGCTGGTGGGGGTGTCGAGGCAGCCCAGGGTGTTGAGCAAGGTCGACTTGCCCGAGCCTGATGTACCCATGATGGTAACGAATTCTCCTTCGGTGATGGTGAACGACACCCCGCGTAGGGCATGCACGGTCTCTCCGCCCACCTTGAAGTCTCGTTTGATATTTTGCAGTTCAATGACTTTCTTGCTCATAAACGCGTCCTTCCGGTTTATTTACTGCTTTTTGCCTTGTTATTGTTGCGGGGGCCGGGCATGAACGGGCTTCTTTCGACATCACCCGTCTGCATTTCGGCTGTCGGGTCATTGCCGATGATGGCCTCTTCTATTACTACCGTCCCTTCGTCGATACCACCGAGTATCTCGGTCATGATACCGTTGCTGATGCCCAGTTGTACAGGGTGGGCGGTGAAGGTGTTTCCTTCGCGGGTCCACAGTTTGGCCTCTCCTTCACAGTCGACGACAACATCGGTCTTTTCGATGAGCGGATATTCGGGGGTGAAGCGCAGGGCCCGGGCAGGAACGCTCAACACGTCTTGTTTATCGAGCGTATAGATGGTTACATTGGCGGTGAGGCGTGGTTTGAGTTTGAGGTCGGGGTTGGGAGCCGAGATAACAACCTCGTAGGTAACAACGCTTTCGTCGGTGGTCTCAGACGAACTGTTGGTGCTACCCAGTCGTATCTGGGTTACCCGACCTTCAAAGACATCGTTGGGGTAGGCGTCGACGGTGAAGTTTACCCGTTGACCTTCGGCAACGCCGCCTATGTCGGCTTCATCGACATCGGCCACGACCTGCATCTGGGTGAGGTCGGCAGCGATGTTGAAGAGGGTAGGTGTTTCAAATCCCGAAGCTACGGTCTGGCCTTCTTCTACATCGCGGCTGATGACGATACCGTCGATAGGCGAGGTGATGATGGCGTAGGAGAGGTTACGCTGTGCTTTGGCCAGTGCAGCCTTGCTGCTGTCGAGCGCACTTTTGGCTTTGAGGTAGTTATACTCCGAGTCGTCGTATTCCTGTTCGCTGATGAGGTTCTGCTCATAGAGGCCCTTGTTGCGTTCGAAGTTCTTTTTCTGGTATTCATATTCGGCCAGGTTTCCGTCGTATGTAGCCTGGGCCGAAGCCAGTTCGCTTTCGAGGGTTACCTTATCCATTTCGGCGATGAGCTGGCCTTCTTTCACGACCGAGTTGTAGTCGACATAGATTTTGTCGATGATACCCGATACCTGTGTTCCGACCTCCACTTCGGTTACCGGCTCAATGGTTCCGGTGGCGGTTACCGAGTTGGAGATATCACTTCGAGATATAGTTACCGTGGTGTAGGAGAGTCGGTTGTTGCTACCTGAGCCACCAAGGAGAAATTTGGCTCCGACCGCAACGACTACGATCACAATGAGAGTGATGATGATTTTTCTTTTCATATCGAAGGTAAATTATGATTTCGAGTTAGAGGGTGATGGGTTTGTTTTGGTAGATATTGAGCAGCAGGCGGTTGAGTATGGCCATGTATTTGGCCTGCAAAACCTGTTGCTGGGCTGTGAGAAGGTTGTTTTTCTCGGTGAGCAGTTCGAGCGTATTGGCCATGCCCCGGTTGAATTTTTCCTGTATGAGGTCGTAGCTCGATTGGGCGGCTTTGACCTGTTCCTGTGCCGAGACATATTGTTCCTGAGCCGCTTTCACTTCGAGGCAGAGATTCTCGATGTCGCTGAGGAGAGTCTTCTTGGTGTTTTGCAGGTCGAGCTCGGCCGTAGTTGCGGCAATACGGGCTTTTGATACAGCCGAGCGGGTGTCGCGGTTGCTGTATATGGGAATAGATAAAGACAGTCCTATCGATTCGCTGAGTTTGTTTTTCATCTGAAAACCTGTCTTCCCTTCGCTGGTCGATAGATGTCCGGTGCTGACGCCGGCCGAGAGCGAAAGGCTGGGGTAGTATCCGGCTTGTGCGCTTTTGATGTCGAGCTTGGCCGCGCTGATGTTGAGTTCGCTGTACTTGATGCCGGGCAGGCACAGCAGTGCTGTCTGATAGATTTCATTCTGCGTGGCGATGGGGGTAAGCACATCGGTATCGTCGAGGTCGGGAGTTACGATGTTGATACTCTCGTCAATGCCTAATTCGAGCAGTTGTTTGAGCGTGAGGATATTCTGGTCTAATGTATTCTGCGAGACAACCAGCTGGTATTTGTCGCTGCTGTATTGCGATACGAGTTGGGCATAGTCGCTTTCCGAGAGGGTTCCGGCATTTTTCAGTTGCTCTCCCCGCTCACACTGGGCTTTTGATACTTCGACCGTATTTTCATTGATTCGTACCGATTCCTGGGCATAGAGTATTTGCAGGTATCCGGTTACGATGGCCGACTCGATATTGTCGAATGTCTCTTCGAGGGTTGCATTCTGCATCTCTTCGGCGATTTTGTTCGACTTTATCTGATTGAGGAGTTTACCGCCGTTGAAAAGCGTGAGTGAACCGCGCAGATTGTAACTGCCCGAAATCTGGTTTTTGCCGCTTCCGCTGTTTCCTGTGATGATGTAATTGTCGAGGTCGTTGTTGTCTGTTTCGAGAAACGGAGTGTTGTTGTATTGATAGCTCACTCCGGCCGACAGGGAGGGAAACAGCTTGGCTTTTGCGTTTTTGGTGTCGATTTGGCTGCTTTCGAGAGAGAGCCGGCTCTTTTTGAGGTCGATGTTTTGTTGGTAGGCATATTGCAGACAGGCTTCGAGAGTCCAGGTTTGTGGTTTCTCCTGGGCTGTAAGGGCCATTGTCGAAAAGACGATACAGCCTGCCAGAGTGAATAGGCGTTGATGTTTCATAGAATTTGCTGCTAAATGATGTTGCAAAGGTAAGACGCAGGGTCCAAATCTGTGTTATAAAATGTAAGGAAGGCTTTTTTTTATCGACGAATGTCTTTTTTTTCTCGGTCAAGGATAAAAACAACAAAAACCGCCTTTTAAGAGACGGTTTTTGATAGAAAACGGGGGCTATTTTAGATGAAAAGCAGTATCAATAACTGGGCGGTGAGTACCCTCAGGAACATGGTAAGAGGGTACACGGTCGAGTAGGCTACGGCCGGCGCATCGTTGCCCGAAACCTTGTTGGCGTAGGCCAGTGCAGGGGGGTCGGTCATACTTCCCGAGAGCAGACCCATGATGGTGTAGTAGTTGAGCTTGTAACGCCAGCGGCCTATGATGCCGATAACCATCATGGGGATAAACGTGATAAGGAAGCCCCACAATACCCATAACAGTCCGTCACCGGAGAATACGGTCTTGGCAAAGTCTCCACCGGCTTCGATACCGACACTGGCCAAGAAGAGACATATACCTATTTCGCGCAGCATGAGGCTGGCGCTGGTCGAGGTATAGGTTACGAGTTTCATCTTATGGCCGAAGCGTCCGATGAGAATGGCCACGACGAGGGGACCACCTGCCAAGCCAAGTTTCATCGACGATGACATTCCGGGTATCGACAAGGGTATGCTTCCCAACAATATACCGAGGAATATACCTACGAAGATGGTAATCATATTAGGCTCGTTGAGACGCTTCATCGAGTTTCCGAGTCGGGAGGCAAGACGGGCGATGTCTTCTTTCCGGCCCACGACGGTGAGGCGGTCACCCATTTGCAGTTCGAGGTTGGGGGTAACGAGCAGGTCGACACCGGCACGGTTCAGGCGGGTGGCATTCAGCCGGTAACCCATGCGCAGGCGCAGCGACCCGATGGTGCGTCCGTTGTACTCGGGTTTGGTAACAACGATACGGCGGGAGACGATGGGCGAGGGAATAGCTTCCCAGTCCATTTCTACAATCGGGCCGATGAAGGCTTTCATGGCGTCTTCGTCTTCTTCGGAGAGGACGATGAGCAGCAGGTCGCCTTTCCCGATAACGGTGTTGTCGTCGGGGATAATGACCTCGCCGTCTTTTTGTACCCGTGATACCACAAAGTTCCGGTCTATCAGCACAGCAAGTTTTTCAAGCGTCCGTCCCACAATCAGAGGGTTCTCGACTTTGTATGTTACAATGTGCGGAATCAGTGTACTGGCCTCTTTCTCGGCTTCGAGACGTTTTGTCTCATTCTCGTTGTTGATGCGGAAAATGTAACGGATGAGAATCATTGACAGAATGATGCCAATTACACCGAGAGGGTAGGCTGCGGCGTAACCCGAAGCAATTTCGGGTACCTCGGCGAGTTTTCCGTCGAATTGAAGTTGTGAAAGAGTCTGTTGGGCAGCACCGAGTCCGGGAGTGTTGGTTACGGCTCCCGACAATATGCCTACCAGTTGTGGCATTGATATCCGGTCACTGGCGACGGCGTAGATGACACACACCACGGCGATGTTCAATATCACCACCCCCAAGGCCAACATGTTGAGTTGCATGCCGCCCCGCTTGAACGAGGAGAAGAAACCCGGCCCTACTTGCAGACCGATAGAGTAAACGAAGAGTATCAGACCGAATTCTTTGGTGAAGTGCAAGATGTTTTGCTCGGCTGTAAACCCGAAGTGGGCTACAAAAAGTCCGACAAACAGTACAAATGTTACACCTAACGATACTCCGAAAATTTTTAATTTACCCAGATACACGCCTAAGGCTATGACAAATGCATAGAGAATGACGGTATGGGCTACTGAGTTGGTTGCAAACAGTAGATTCTGAATCCAATCCATTGTAATAGTTTGTTGTATATGAATGAGTTGTAAAAACAAAAACAACACCGCCCCTTTTTTGTTTCCGTGTCGGAACAAAAAAGGAGAGTGACATTTTTTATTTTTCGGCGCAAAGGTAACCTTTTATCCTTATAATACAAAGTCCGAGAGTGTGTTTTTATTCGGAAATGTTTTTTGATTCTTCTTCTTTTTGACCTGTTATCTGACGGGAATGTGTTACATTTGTATTTCTGTTTGGAATGTCTTAAACGAGAATCATGGATATTGTTTTGTCTCAGGCTCTTATCAGTATCGGTTCCAATTTCCCCGACCGGGACGACCGTGTAGAGAGGGCTTGTGAAGAGTTGAAAGAGCTTTTCCCCGTTTTTGAATCTTCGTCGAAATATACAACCGCGGCGGTAGGACGTTGTGCGGGGCAGCCCGATTATTGTAACGCCGTGGCCCGGCTCTCTACCTCCCTCAGCTACGATGCGCTGAAAGCGGAGTTCAAGCGTATGGAGGCCGAGTATGGACGGGTACACGACGGTTCTCCGGCAGCTCTCGTGCCGCTCGATATCGACATTGTGGTGTGGAACGGCGAGGTGCTGCGCCCGCGCGATATGCAGCAGGAGTATATGCGCATCGGCCTTGAAATGTTGCATTTGATTTGACTTGGACGATTTGTTGCCGCTATTTCCCGGCACTCATTGGTGGACAAAAACGAGGGAAGTCACAATACTGTGGCTTCCCTCGTTTTTATAGGGTTCAGAAGTCGACAGAGACCTCTGTTGCTCTTGTGTTTGAGGTTTATTCTGTGAAAGCAATATGTCCGGGGCTGACACCGGCATCGGCTTTCCATTGCAGCTTGCCTGCGGGTGAGAAGCAGTATACGCTGCCGCTGTTTACATAGTCGCCGGCATCGGTGAAGTATATCTGGCGGGTTTTCGGGTCAACGGCCATGCCGTAGGTTGTTACCAGCGTGGTGCCGTCGGTGATGAACTGTGCTTCGGCCACTTCGCGGGTGTTCAGGTCGATGGTGTGGTAGGTGTAGGTGTAACCGAAGGTTTCGTTGCTCCACTCTGACGAGTAGGTGTAGGCCGTGTCGCCAACGATGCAGATGTCGGTGGCACCGATGTTGAGCGTATCGATGACGTTGTCGCTCTGCGCGTCGATGACGTAGAGGTTGGCGGCTATGTCCATATAGTTACCCCGCGAGCTGACGTAGAGGTTATCCTTGTTGTCGGCTTTTACACGGTGCAGGTTGATGTCGACCGTGATGTCTTTGATTTTCTGGAATGTAGCCAGGTCGATGACCGATACGGTGTTGTCGTATCCGCTGTTGTAGCGGTATCCACCCGAGTTGGCAACATAGAGTTTGCCGTTGGCGATGGCCAGCTCTTCGGGCTGGTAGCCTACGACAACAGAGTCGATGACCGACAGGGTCTTCGTGTTGAAACGATACACGGCACCTTTGATGTCGCCCTCTCCGTAGGAGGCTCCTACATAAGAGCTGACATAGGCGGTCTCGCCGTCGAAACAGATGTAGCGTCCGTTGGGAATATCTACCTCGGCGATGTGCTTGGCACTGTCGGCTGTCATAATCTCAACCTTGTGCGAACCGTTCATGACGGCATAGAGACGGCCGTTGTAGATTTTCAGGTCATTGCCCGTGTCGCCCAGTTCTTTGATGACGGTCGGGTTGCGCTCGGCATAGATGTTGCGGTTGTAAATACCCGTTTTTACGTCGAAGTAGTCGAGTGTGGAGTTGTTGGCTCCCATTTGGCCTTCGTTGAGCAGGTAGAAACCGCTCAGTTCCTGGTCTGAGCCTTCGGTCTCGTTGCTGTTGTTCGAGCCGATGATGTCGTTGTCGTCGCGACAGCTGCTCATGATGGCGAGCAGGCAGAGTGTCGATAAGAGAAAGATTTTTTTCATAATTGTATGGTCAGTGTGATTTTGAAATTAGTTCCGGGCATGGGGTAATTGGCGATGACGTCGTAGGACTGATTGAGGAGGTTGTTGACTTCGCAGGCGGCTTTGCAGGCAACCTTTTTCAACGTGAAGGTTCGGCTCAGGGCCAGGTCGCTCGTGTACCAGGGTTGCAGGCGGTTGGCCGCCGTGTTTTCGGAGTTCATATACCGTTCGCCGGTGTAGATGAAACTGTATTGCAGGCTCCACGCCTTCCAGATGCCCCAAGCCATGACCGAGCCGCTGTGCAACGGTATGTAGGGTATCTGGTCGCCGTAGTATTTGTAGTCCGGGTCGGTAAAGTCCTGGGCTTTCTGGTAGGTGTATTTTCCTTGCAGGCCGATGGTTACTTTCCCTACCAGGGCGGTTGTCTGCACCGACAGGTCGCACCCGCGTATCTCTACTCGGCCGAGGTTGAGCATCGACCAGCGAAACTGTCGGCCGGTGGGGTAGGCAATGATTTTGTCGGTTACGATGTTGTAATAGCCATCGCCCGTGATTTCAAATGTATTGAAGAAGGCCTGCTCCCAACTCTTCCGGTAGCTGATGCCTCCATCGTATTGGACCGTAAACTCGGGTTTGAGGTATTTGTTGCCGATGTCGGTATAGTAGAGGTCGTTGAATGTGGGCATGCGGAAAGCTCTCTTGCAGAAGGCCCGCAGTTGCAGGTCGTGCTGGGCAAGGGGCCGGTAGTTGACAAAGAGGGCAGGGGAGTATTCGTCGCGATGGGGAGAGGGGTTGTAGAGCCGTGTCTGTTCCTGAATGAATGTGCCCAGCAGGCTGCCCTGTATGTGGAGTCTTTTCCACTGGAACGAGGTGGCGACGGCTATCATCTCGGTGTATCGCGTGGGGTAGACAAAGTCGTTGAGGTCGGCATCGAGGTAGTTCCATTGCAGGTCGGTCGAGAGAGAGACCTCCCACCACGGGAAAAGATGCAGTAGGTGGGCTGCCGAGAGGTAGCCCTCTTGTTGCCGGTAGTGGTTGTGTATGTACATCTCCCGCGGGTCGTCGCGCAGGTACTCGGTGTAGTCGTAGGCATATTTGGCGTTGACGAGAAGCCGGTACCGTTTCCCGGCCGGGCTTTGCCAGCTGCCCTGGGTAAAGAAGTTACGGTCCCATTGCCGTTCGCCGTGTCTCCACACATTGTTGAGAATGGGGCCCGGAATACCCCGCTCGGCGTTGTAGAAATAGGCTTTGGCCGTCCAGTCGCCGCGGTCGGTCGAGCCGAAGAATCCCCCTTCAAGGCGCAGGGCTTCTACGTCGCCGTTCTGGCGCACGGCGGTGGTGTCGTAGGCGGTCGATCCGTCGGGCAGCACGCGGCGGTAGCGGAACTTGTAACGGCCGGTGGCGTGGGTGTATTCGGCGTTGAAACTGCTGTTTACCTGCCGACTTATCTTTTGTTCCCACAGCACCGAGGGGTTGACAAGGCCGAACGAGCCCCCTTTGAGGGTGAGGCGCAGGTTGTATTTTTTCGCACCATCGAAGCGGGGCCTCCGGCTGCGGAGATAGACCGAGCCCGATGTGCCGTAGTCGCGCGCCGGTTGCAGTATCTCGCTTTTCTGCCCGTTGTAGATGGCAATCTCTTCGAGGTTGTCGAGCGAAAATTTTCCGAGGTCGATTTGTCCGTTTTGGGCGTTGCCCAGTTGTATGCCGTCGTAGAAGACACCCGTCTGGTTCGACCCCATGCTTCTGATGTTGATGGTTTTGATTCCGCCTATCCCGCCGTAGTCTTTGAGCTGTACGCCCGAGAAGAAGCGTATGGCATCGGCCACCGAGAGGCTGTTGAGGCGGCTGAGGGTCTCGCCCGAGAGTTTCTGGGGAGCGATGACGGCCTCTTTGCGGTGGGCCGTAACGGTGAGCTCTTGCAGGTGTTGCAGGGAGTCGAGTCGGTTTTGGGCGGCGACGGGTGCGACTCCCGCTCCGTACAGGAACAGGAACTGACCGATCAGCCACAGGTTTACTCTCCTCGTTTTTTTCATGTCAAGAATTGTCGTCGTGCGCATTCCCGGCTCAAAAACAAGGAGTCCGTAAAAGGGTGCCTAAACAGCAAAAGTCATGCGAATTCTGGCGTTGGGGCTCAATCAGGCTCTTTCCTCGAAAGCTGTTGAATGCGGTGCGTATGGCAGGTCTTCTGACTTGTTCCTGCGACAAGCGGCCTTCCCGGTCGTTGACCAGTGGCGTGTTGATGGCTTGTGCCTGATGTGGAACTCACAGCAGCGGGACTGTTTGGGATTTTCACCCAATTCCCTTTTAATCTCCATACCCCGGCGGGGTATTTCAAACCTATACGGCCGCAAAGATAGAAATATTTTGCCGGATTATTGCATGGCCGGCAAAAAATTCTGACTCACGCACTCAGGAGACTTTTGTCCGTTCGTTGTCGGAGTACTCTTCGTCGCTTTCGACCATCTGGTGCAGGTCGATGGGCTCTTCGGCCTTGAACGGAGCGCGGCGGTAGCGGCATTCGGGCAGGAGACAGTGGTGGCAGTGTTGTTCGTTGCAGGAGTCGGCATGTACCGAGAAGGTGATTTTCTCGCGCGACTCTTGCTTCATGGTTTCAGCCAGCAGTTCACAGGCGTCGTGGCTCTGCGACACGGTGTAGTACCACGGGAGGGTGAGGTCGCACTCGATGTATGAGTAGGAGCCGTATTCCAGTATTTTGTGGTTGTGTATGTCTATCCAGTCGGGACGGCGGTTGCGGTTGAGTATGGTGGCTATGCGGGAGAGCCTTTCGGGGTCGGCCTTGTCGGTGAGTGTGGCAATGGTCTTGCGCAGAATCGATATTCCCGTATAGATGATGACGCCACCGAAGATGAGAGCCATGAGGCTGTCGATGAGCACGATGCCGGTAACTTGAACCAGTACGAGGCCTACGACGAGACCTATGGTCGAGTAGGTGTCGGACTGCAAGTGCTTGCCTCCTGCAACAAGAGCCTCGGAGAGGTGTTTGCGCCCGGCTCTGATGCTCCATGCACCCAACAGATAGTTGGCCAGACCGGCGGCTGCGGTGATGTATATACCGATGTCGAGACGGCTCAGCTGGCTCGGGAAGAAGAGCCGGTCGGCTCCCTCGTATATGATAATGGCTCCGGCCATGATGATGAGTATGCCCTCCATCGAGGCCGAAATCATCTCTATTTTTCCGTGTCCGAACGGGTGGCTTTTGTCTCGCGGTCGTGAAGCAAGACGTATGCAGTAGAGGCTTATTCCACCGGCGGCAACGTTGACGATACTCTCCATGGCATCGGTAAATATGGCGGCCGACCCGGTGAGGTAGTAGGCTATGAATTTTCCTGCCATCAGGACGATGGAGCAGGTCCAGATGAGGCTTTGGATTTTCTGTTTGGCTTTGGATTCGGTGGTCATTGTCGGAACGGATAATGTATAAATACAAAAATCCTATCGGCCGATTCCCGGCCGATAGGACAACTTTTTTCTGGACGTAGAGCAATTAGAGATTGGCCTCGATTTTGGCTTTCAGGTCGGCTTTTGAAGAGGCTCCTACCTGTTTGTCGACCAATTTCCCGCCTTTGAAGAAGAGCAGGGTGGGAATGTTGCGGATACCCATTTCGCTGCTCAGGGCATTGTCGTCGTCGACATTGTATTTGCCGATGAGGGCTTTGCCTTCGTATTCGGCGGCAAGTTCTTCGACATAGGGAGCGATGCTGCGGCACGGACCGCACCATTCGGCCCAGAAGTCAACAACAACGAGTTTATCTTGAGCCAAAAGCTCCTTGTAGTTAGCGTCAGTGATTTTCAGTGCCATAGTGTTTATTTTTTAGATGTTGATATATCTTGTTTTCATCGAGCCTCAAAGGTAATAAAAAAACAATTGATACTCGAATGTAGTTTATAAAAATCTTTTATTTGCATCAGGCTATCTCGGGCTCTTGTTCGAGAACAGACTCTTCTTCTGTCTCTTCGTTCTCGACTGCGTTTTCGGGAATGTATCTGATGCCGTTTATCTTGAAGTCTATGTTGCTGTTTATGAGGAACCGCGTGGCCTCGCCTACATCGCCTATCTTTATGGGGCGGGCAAAGAGTCTGATGGCGTTGGTCGGCTCCTGTTCGTCGATGAGTTCGAAATAGAGTTTGGTCTTGCCTTTGCTGCTGTTGGGCAGGTTCTCTTGCAGCACGTCGACCATGGCCCGGTCTACCGATTCGCTGGGCAGGACGACGGTCAGGCTCTCGATGATGCGGTCGTTGACATCGGGCAGCAGTTCAATGGTACCTATCTTTACGGTGAGCGCGTCGCTGTCGCGGAAGCGGGGCTCAACGCGGCCTCTGATGTAGATGTAGAGATTGGGCACGCCGAACTTGTGGAAGTTGACGTAGTCGTTGCCCATGAGGAAAAACTCGCCGATGCCCGAGTAGTCTTCGACCTTGATGACGGCAAACGATTTGTTGGTCTTGGTAATGCCTTCCCGGCAACCTATGACGATGCCGCCCATCGAGAGGTCGCGGCCTTTGAGCGATTCGAGGTCGTCGAGCTCTTTCATACGGGTGTTGCAGCCGTATTGCAGGGCGATGCGGTACTTGTCGAGCGGGTGAGCCGAGAGGTAGATGCCTATCAACTCCTTCTCCTTGTTCAGCTTTTCGAGGTCCGACCACGGTTCGGCATCGGGTATGGCCGGGCGGGCTACCTCTACGGCGTTGACGGCACCGAAGAGGGAGTTGCTCTGCATGCTCTGGTCTATCTGGTATTTGTTGCCGTAGCGTACAAGAATCTCGGAGAAACTTTCGTTTTTGCTGTTCACGGCCATGAAGCTCTCACGTTTCATGCCGAAGCAGTCGAATCCGCCCGACATGGCGATGCACTCGATGTTCTTGCGGTTGCAGGCCGAGAGGTTGACGCGCTGCACAAAGTCGAATATGTCGGTAAACGGGCCGTTCTTCTCCCGCTCTTCGATGATGCATTTTACGGCGTTTTCTCCCACACCCTTCACTGCGCCGAGACCGAAGCGGATGTTGCCTTCCTTGTTGACGGTAAATTTCAGATAACTCTCGTTGACATCGGGGCTCAGCACCTTGATACCCATGTTTTTGCACTCGTCCATGAATTTGGTGATTTCGCCTATGTCCGAGATGTTGCGGCTCAGCACGGCAGCCATGTATTCCGACGGGTAGTTGGCTTTGAGATAGGCCGTCTGGTAGGCTACCCAGGAGTAGCAGGTGGCGTGCGACTTGTTGAAGGCATACGAAGCGAAGTCTTCCCAGTCGGCCCATATCTTTTCGAGAATCTTGCGGTCGTGGCCGTTTTTCTCGCCGCCGCTGATGAAGAGGGGTTTCAGTTCGTCGAGTTTCTCCTTGATTTTCTTACCCATGGCTTTACGCAGTCCGTCCGACTGGCCGCGGGTGAAGTTGGCCAGCATGCGCGAGAGAAGCATCACCTGTTCCTGATACACGGTAATGCCGTAGGTATCTTTCAGGTACTTCTCCATGATGGGTATGTCGTAGGTGATTTTCTCTTTCCCGTGTTTGCGGGCGATGAACGAGGGTATATACTTCATGGGCCCCGGACGGTAGAGGGCGTTCATGGCGATGAGGTCTTCAAAGTTGGACGGTTGCAGCTCGCGCAGGTATTTCTGCATACCCGGCGACTCAAACTGGAACGTGCCTATCGTGCGCCCCTCGCCGTAGAGCTTGTAGGTGGCCGGGTCGTTGATGTCGATGTTGTCTATGTCGACATCGATGCCGCGTGAGAGTTTGATGTTGCTCAGTGCCTCCTTGATGATGGAGAGGGTTTTCAGTCCGAGGAAGTCCATCTTGATGAGGCCGGTATCTTCGATGACCGACCCTTCGTACTGGGTTACCAGCAGCTTTTCGCCGGTCTCCTTGTCGTCGGCCGTACTCACGGGCACCCAGTCGGTGATGTCGTCGCGGCAGATAATGGTGCCGCAGGCGTGTACGCCGGTACCCCGCACGTTGCCTTCGAGCATCTGGGCATACTTCATCGTGTTGCGGGTGCGTTCGTCTTCGCAGGCGGCACGCAGTTCGGGTACGGCGGCGATGCAGTTTTTTATGTTTATCTTGGGCGACTTGCCGTTCACTTCGGGCAGACGGTCGGGTATGAGCTTGGTGAGCCGTATCGACTCGGCCAGCGGCAACTCTTCTACACGGGCTACGTCTTTGATGGCCATCTTGGTAGCCATGGTGCCGTAGGTGATGATGTGAGCCACCTTTTCGTGTCCGTATTTCTCGGTTACCCAGCGCAACACCTCGCCGCGCCCGTCGTCATCGAAGTCGATGTCGATATCGGGAAGGGAGATACGGTCGGGGTTGAGAAAACGTTCAAACAGCAGGTCATACTTGATGGGGTCGATCTGTGTGATACCCAGGCAGTAGGCGACAGCCGAACCGGCCGCCGAACCACGGCCGGGACCTACCGATACCCCCATTTTGCGGGCGGCAGCGATGAAGTCCTGCACGATGAGGAAGTAGCCGGGGAAACCCATCGTCTTCATGATGTGCAGTTCGAAGATGATACGCTCCTCGATTTCCTTGTCGAGCGGATTGCCGTAGCGTTTGTAGGCGCCGTCGTAGGCCAGTTTTTTCAGATAGTCGGCTTCGAGTTTGATACGGTAGAGCTTGTCGTATCCGCCCAGGACCTTGATTTTCTTTTCGGCAGCTTCCTGGCTCATCACCACGTTGCCGTTCTCGTCCTGCGTGAATTCGTCGAAGAGGTCTTTTTCGCTGTATTTTTGGCGGTATTCCTCTTCGGTGCCGAAGTCGGCCGGAATTTCAAACGTGGGCATGATGGGGGCGTGGTCGATGCTGTATGTCTCGACCTTGTCGGCTATTTCGAGTGTGTTGGCCAGTGTCTCGGGCAGGTCGCCGAAGACGCCGTTCATCTCTTCGGTGGTTTTGAGCCACTCCTGTTTGGAGTATCCCATGTGGGGATTACTGTCGTGTATGGTGCGGCCGGTGTTGAGGCAGATGAGCCGTTCGTGGGCATCGGCGTGCTCTTCGTTTACGAAATGCACGTCGTTGGTGCAGATGAGCTTGATACCGTATTTCTCGGCATATTTTATCAGCTCCCGGTTTACCTCCTGTTGCCGTTCGTAGGTCTCGTGGTTGGCGTTGGGTACGGTGGCTTTGTGGCGCTGCATTTCGAGGTAGTAGTCGTCGCCGAAGAGATTTTTGTACCACGAGATGGCCTCTTCGACTTCGGCCGGTGTGCCGTTCATGATTTTCTGGGGTACCTCACCGCCGAGGCAGGCCGATGCAATGATGAGTCCTTCGTGGTATCTTTCCAGTTCCACACGGTCGGTACGCGGACGCATGTAGAAACCCTCGGTCCATGCCTTTGATACCAGCTTGATGAGGTTGTGGTATCCTTTCTCGTTCTTGGCCAGTACGATGAGGTGGTAGCCGCTCTGGTCTTCCTTGCCGTTTTTGTCTTGGAGCCGTTTGCGGGCCACATACATCTCGCAACCGATGATGGGCTTGAAAGGTTTTTTGGCTTTGGCCTTTTCAAGTTGGGCTTGCAGGTCGGCCAGCTTGCTCTCTTTCTCAGGGTCGTCGTCGGCTATGGCGGCGATTTTCTGTTCGAGTTCCTGTACCGCACCTTTGAGCTTGCCGTTTTTCTTCTTGATGTAGTTGTAAAACTCTTTTACACCGAACATATTTCCATGGTCGGTGAGGGCGATGGCCGGCATGCCGTCGTCGATAGCCTTGTCGACGATGGCAGCAATGCTGGCTTGCCCGTCGAGAACAGAATACTGTGAGTGAACGTGCAAATGTACAAAGGGTTGCATAAGGGCTCTGAGGAAAATTTTACGAGGTAAAGATACGAAAAAAGCCGACGAATATCGTGCGATATTCAACAAAAAAACGCCTTTTCTCCAAAAGGTTTGATACATAGGAGAAAAGGCGTCTTGCTTTTTTGAAACGCTGTTTAGGAGACGGGTTATATTCTTTTTATGACCCGGCAGGGATTTCCTACGGCGATACAATGGTCGGGTATCGAGTGGGTAACGATGCTCCCGGCTCCAATGGTGGTTCCGTCTCCGATGGTTACGCCCGGTAGTATGATGCTTCCGCCTCCAATCCAAACATTTTTCCCGATGGTTACCGGTTGGGCCTGTGATTTCCAGAACGAATGGCCTGCCGAGAGCCGTTCGTCGGGATTTGTCGGGTGATAAACGGTATAGATGTGTACACCGGGGCCTATACCCGAAAAATCTCCGATAGTAATGCGGTTGCAATCAAGAAACGTACAGTTCATATTGATTTCGACCCGTTTTCCAAGGAAAATGTTTTCGCCGTAATCAACAAAAAAAGGTGCAGCAATCCACACGTCCTCACCTCGTTGGCCGAGAAGCTGGTCAAGTATGGTGGCCAGTTTCTCTTTCAGTCGGGGAGAGGTGTTGTTGTATTCCGTTTGCAACTCCTTGGCCTTGTACCACCGTTCGAGCAATTCGGCATCGCCACAGTCGTATAGCTCTCCGGCCAGCATTTTTTCTTTTTCTGTTGCCATGCTATCGGAGTATCGAGCAGGCAATGCCTTTTTCGAGACCGCGCAGTTCGGCCAGGCCGCGCAGGCGGCCGAGGCAGGAGTAGCCGGGGTTGGTTTTCTTTTTCAGGTCGTCAATCATCTGGTGCCCGTGGTCGGGACGCATGGGTATCGACACGCCCCGGCGTTGTTGCAGCAGCAGGAAGTTTTTCATGACATTGTACATGTCAACGTCGCCTTCGAGATGGTTGGCCTCAAAGAAGTTTCCTTCGGCGTCGCGCTGCGTGCTGCGCAGGTGTACGAAGTTGATGCGGTCGCCCAGCCGTTGCATCATGCCGGCCAGGTCGTTGTCGGCACGCACGCCGAACGAGCCGGTGCAGAGGCACAGTCCGTTCGACGGGTTGGGTACCGCCTCGACGAGTTTCACAAAGTCGGCCTCGGTGCTGAGTATGCGGGGCAGACCCAGAATGGGGTAGGGCGGGTCGTCGGGGTGGATGACCAGTTTGATGCCCACGGCATCGGCTACCGGTGCTATTTCGCGCAAGAAATATATCAGGTGTGAGCGGAGTTTCTCGGCATCGATGTCGCGGTAGCGGTCGAGAGCCTCCTGAAACTGTTGCAGGGTGAAACTCTCTTCCGAGCCTGGAAGTCCCGCTATCATGTTGCGCACGAGACGGTTTTTCTCTTCATCGTTCATCTTTTCGTACCGGGCAAGGGCTATGGCCTTCTCTTCGTCGCTGTATTCACTCTCGGCACCGGGACGTTTCAGTATGTAGAGGTCGAAAGCCATGAAAGCGGCGCGTTCGAAGCGCAGAGCCTTCGAGCCGTCGGGCATCGTATAGGCAAGGTCGGTGCGGGTCCAGTCGAGCACGGGCATGAAGTTGTAGGTAACGATATAGATGCCGCAGCGGGCGAGGTTGCGCAGGCTTTCCTTGTAGTTTTCGATGTATTGCCCGAAGTTGCCGGTCTGGGTCTTTATGTGTTCATGCACGGGAACACTCTCGACGACCGACCATCGCAGACCGGCCTCTTCGATGATTTGTTTACGTTTTTCAATCTCTTCGACGCTCCACACTTCGCCGTTGGGTATGTGGTGCAGGGCGGTTACAATACCGGTGGCTCCGGCTTGGCGTATGTCTTGCAGGCTGACAGGGTCGTTGGGCCCGTACCAGCGCCAGGTCTGTTCACAAAGTGTCATTGCAGGCAGGTTAAAGATGAAACATGGGCCCGAGGGGGCGCCAGCCCCCTCGGGCAATGGGGTTAGAGGCAGAAGCAGTCGAATGCACCGTCGACTACGGCTACGGTACCCGACACAAATTTCGATGCGTCGCTGATAAGGTAGTGTATCGTGCCGCACAACTCATCGGGGGTGCCGAACCGGCCGAAAGGCGTGTGTGCCACAATGGCGTTGCCGCGGGCGGTGAGGCTGCCGTCGGGGTTGGTGAGCAGCGTGCGGTTCTGCTCGGTGAGGAAGAAGCCGGGGGCGATGGCGTTCACGCGAATACCTTCGCCGAACTTCGTGGCCATCTCTACGGCCATGTACTTGGTAAATTGCTGTACGGCAGCCTTGGCCGAGGTGTAGCCCACAACGCGGGTGAGGGGGCGGAGGGCCGACTCGGAACTGAAATTGACGATGACGCCATTTCCTCTCTTGGCCATGTCTTCGGCAAATACCTGGGTGGGAACCACCGTGCCGTGCAGGTTGAGGTCGACTACCTTCTTGAAGTCGTCGGCCGACATGTCAAAGAAGGTCTTGTCGGTGGGAATCGTTGCTCCCGGCATGTTTCCGCCGGCAGCGTTGATGAGAACATCGATGCGGCCGTAGCGGTTCAGTATTTCGTCGCGGCACTTTTCGAGCGAGGGGCGGTCGAGTACGTCGCAAGCCAGGAAGAGGGCCTGACCTCCCGCATCGGTAATTTCTTTGGCGAGAGCTTCGCCGTGTTCGCGGTTACGCCCCATGACAATCATGATGGCTCCTTCGCTGGCCAGATATTTGGAGATGCAACTGCCTAAAACGCCGGTGGCGCCGGTCATGACGACCGTGCGACCCGTAATGTCGAAAAGTTTGTTCATAGTCGTTTTTCTATAATTTGTTGAGCAAACAAAGTTAGTTACAAAAGTTGAGAATGTAAAATCGTTTCGCTCTATTCTTTTGCCGCTGTTTCCTTTTGGGTGAAGAAGAGAAACCGTTTTTTGCCTCATGGTTCCGAAAAAACGCAAAAAAACATTTACCGCTTGTCGTGCGGTGTTGCTTGTTGCGGCGATGGACATGGCCCTGCCGGCCGTTGGTGTCGCATCGGCTTGTGAGAAACCGGCGGTTACCGGCTTTGGCAACTCTTGTTTATGTTGCTGAAAAAAACTTTTGAAATACCACAAATCTTGAAATAGACATAAAGGCAGCCGGCGTTTACCGAAAATTATAGCTACTTTTGCCCTCCGGAAAACAAAAACACGAAACGATGAAACGACTGGTAATTTTCGATTTGGACGGTACGTTGCTCAATACCATCGGCGACCTGGCCGAAGCTACCAATTATGCTTTGATGCAGTGTGGCTACCCGCAGCATCCTGTCGCCGACTATAATATGTTTGTGGGAAACGGCATTGCCAAACTGTTTGAACGGGCCTTGCCCGAGGCCGCACGGTCGGACGAAAACATTGCCCGCATGCGCTCTTTCTTCGTTCCCTATTACGACAGCCACAATACCTGCCGCACGAAACCTTACGACGGTATTACGGCCCTTATCACAGCCTTGCAGCAGCGTGGTGTGGCGCTGGCCGTAGCCTCGAACAAGTATCAGCGGGCTACCGAGAAGCTGGTGGCACACTTTTTCCCCGAGATTCGTTTCACGGCAGTTCTGGGACAGCGCGAGGGTATACCCGTGAACCCCGATCCCGCCATTGTGTACGACATTCTGTCGGCTGCCGCTCTCACGGCCGACGAGGCATTGTATGTGGGCGATTCGGGTGTCGACATGATGACGGCCGGAGCCGCCGGAATATGTTCGGTGGGAGTTACCTGGGGATTCCGCTCGCGCGAAGAGCTTGAAAAGGCCGGCGCTTGTCATTTGGTCGACACTCCGTACGAAATACTTTCCATAGCCGAAAGTCTCTGATTCTTTTCTCGCTTCTCAATATTGCCGATAAAAAAGCGGCACCCGTTTCTCACGAAAAGAGTGCCACATAACCAAAATATATAGAATAGTTCGATGAAAAAGGTATATAAGTATTAACCGAAATCACGACACCTTTTTCCGACTGTGAAGATAGATAAAATAGATTGGCCTCCCGGCATGAATTAGATAAACAGGCCTATTTTGCCGACAAACCGGCCATAGTTCTCCATTACGGTTTATGGAGAGACTGTTTCTTTTCTGACTTTTCTTGAACAAAAAACGGCCTATGTCGTTCTAAAATAAAAAGAAACGGATATGGAAGAGTCAGAATTTGTGCGCATCCTTGCGCCCTTGTTTTACTGTACGTCGCCTCGGGAACTCTCGGCCGATACTCCCTATAAGCATCTTCGTGAGTGGAATATGATTTTGGCAGTAACGCTTACGTCGTTTATCGAAGAGCACTACCGGGTGCGTCTCGAAGCGGCAGACCTGGGCCGAACCGAAACCTTTGCCGACCTGTACCGTTGTGTCCTGTCAAAAAAGTAACCGGCGTTACCTTGCCACCTTTCGTCTTTCGGATGCATTTAAACGTTTTCTTGTATGAAAAAGTCAATCTCTTCTCCCGATTATTCTCCGGCCTGTCTTTCGCCGCTTGTGTCGGTGGTGTTGCTGGCCCGTACGGCTGCCGATTGCAAGGCCTGTCTCGACATGTTGAGCCGGCAGGAGACAACCTTCGCTACCGAGGTGGTTGTTGTAGACCGTACCCCTGCGGGCGAACTCGGGTCGTTGTGCCGGCGTTATGCTTTGGCATATCCACACACGCTTCGATACTTTCGTAATCCGTGGCGCTACCTTGCTTTCGGACGATTCGGTGCCGGGATACGCGGCCGTTATGTGGTTGTGTGCCGCGACAGTGAACGCTGGACCGATGCGCACAAATTGCAGCGTCAGGGTACATTCCTTCGGGAACATCCTTCCTGCACGCTCTGTTTCCACAATGTATATGGCGATATGGCGCTGCCCCGCTACGACGAGCGTCTTTACGACGAAGGCGATGTCGACTTTTTGTATCTGTTACGACACTATTCGCCGCTTTTCCGTCTCGAAGGCACACCGGGTGAATATGCGTTTCTCCTGTATGAACGTCATGGCGATCAGCTCTTTGCCCATCATCCGATAAAGGGGAAGATGCAATGTCTTGGCGGTATCTCTTCGCGAGTATTTCCCCGTCGGGCTGTGGCCTCGATGGAGAAACCGTAACGGTGGGTGTGGTGCTGTTCGGCCTTATTATTTGTTACCAGTCGGTTTTAAAGTTGTTTTGGATATATGTTGGATTGGGGGCGTACCGTTGAGGTACGCCCCCCTCTTTTTGTCGACCTCTCTCGACCGTGAACATTCGGGGCGTCTATTTCATTTCACGGGTTTCTCCGTCGGTCGTGAAAAGGCCCATCTGCTTTTTTTGAGAGAGAAATGTGGGTCGCTCATACTCTTTTCTTATCTTTGTTGGCAGAAAGAAGATTATACAACCTAAACACACATACCGATATGAGAATACCGAAAATCATGCTTTTGGCCTTTCTTGCCTTTACGGCAGCGGCCGGTGAAGCCCAGAACACAGGCGGTATCGATGCCGAGATGCTCGGCCGCTTGCGCGACAGTTACAAATACACGGCTCAGGATAAGGCCTTGCGCAATGCTCTGGCCGGCACCGATATTCAGAAGCTGGCAGCCAATGCCGATGTGAGTGCCGAGGTCGACGGCTATTTTTCCCACCGGGTACCTACCAAGGGCATTACCGACCAGCAGTCGTCGGGCCGTTGCTGGCTCTTCTCGGGAATGAATGTGCTGCGGGCCAAGATGATGGCCGAACACGACCTGCCCGAGTGCGAGTTTTCGCAAGTCTACTGTTTCTTTTACGACCAGCTCGAAAAAGCCAACCTCTTCTTGCAGGGGGTTATCGATACCCGCAACCGTCCCATGGACGACAAGATGGTGGAGTGGCTCTTCAAGAATCCGCTGAGTGACGGCGGCCAGTTTACCGGCGTTTCCGACATCATCGGCAAGTATGGCCTTGTGCCCCGCGAGGTGATGAACGAGACATACAGTGCCAACAACACGGCCCGCATCGCCTTCCTGATAAAACTCAAATTGCGGGAGTACGGTTTGCAGTTGCGGGAGTTGCCGGCCAAGACCAAGGCCTCGGTTATCGAGGCGAAGAAGGCCGAGATGCTCACGACCGTCTACCGTATGCTGGCACTGGCTTTCGGCGAGCCTCCTACGGAGTTTACATGGACCCGTAAAGATGCCAAGGGCAATCCCGTGGAGACAAAGACTTATACCCCCAAGTCGTTTTACGACGAATACATAGGCGACGACCTCACCGGCGACTATGTCATGCTCATGAACGACCCGTCGCGTCCCTATTACAAACTGTATGAGATAGATTATGACCGGCACATGTACGACGGCTATAACTGGACCTACATCAATCTCCCCGTAGAGGATATCAAGGCCATGGCCATCGCCTCCATCAAGGACAGCACCGCCATGTACTTCTCGTGCGACGTTGCCAAGTGTCTCGACTCCAAGAAGGGTACCCTCGACCTGCGGAACTACGACTACGAGTCGCTCATGGGTACCACCTTCGGCATGGACAAGAAGCAGCGTATTCAGACCTTTGCCAGCGGTTCTTCTCACGCCATGACTCTTGTGGCCGTGAATCTCGACGCCGAAGGTAAGCCCGACAAGTGGCTCCTCGAAAACAGCTGGGGGGCAGCGTCGGGTTACAAGGGTCATCTGGTGATGACCGACGAGTGGTTCGACGAGTACATGTTCCGTCTTGTGGTGGAGAAAAAATATGTGCCTCAGAACATTCTGGACATTCTCTCGCAGAAGCCTACACTGCTTCCTGCCTGGGACCCCATGTTTGCCGAGGACGAATAATCATAAAAACAGATAAGCATTATGGAATTTATAGAACAATCGATTCCCGGAGTCTATGTCATCGAGCCGAAAAAGTTCGGCGATGCCCGGGGCTATTTCATGGAGACTTTCCGTCAGGACCTCTTTGAACAGCATGTGGGAAAAGTCGATTTCGTGCAGGACAATGAGTCTCGCTCCGCCTACGGCGTGTTGCGCGGCCTTCACTTCCAGAAGGGCGAGTTCTCGCAGGCCAAGCTGGTGCGTGTCATCGAAGGGTGTGTACTCGACGTGGCAGTCGACCTGCGCAAGTCGTCGCCTACTTTTGGTAAATATGTGGCGGTAGAACTCTCGTCGGAGAATGCCCGCCAGCTCTTTATCCCCCGCGGATTTGCCCACGGCTTCCTGGTGCTGAGCCCCACGGCCACCTTTGTCTACAAGGTCGACAATGTCTATGCCCCCCAATCCGAGGCGTCGCTCATCTTCAATGACCCGCAGGTGGGTATCCAGTGGCCCATTGCCGAGGAGCAGATGCTGCTTTCGCCCAAAGACCGGGCCGGTAAGCCGCTCTCCGAGGTTTACTGTTTCGATTGATACACCTCCTTTCAGAGATAGCAAGAGGGGGCAACCAGTCGCTGGTTGCCCCCTCTTTTGGGTTAAGAAAAGCGGTTTACGCCTGATGCAGCAGCGACGCAATGTCTTCGACGATTTGAGGAGCGGTGAGGCGGTTGGCGGCCAGCAGCTCCGATACGTCGTAGCGGTCGACAAACTCTTTGCGCACGCCGTAGTTGCTCACCTTCATGTCGCAAGGGCCGTAGTAGCGGGCAATCTTCTCGCCGAAACCACCGTCGAGTACGCCGTCTTCGAGCGTAACGACCAGTCGGTGGTTCTTTTTCAGGCTGTCGAGCATTGCCTCGTCGATACCGGTGAGGTAGCGCGGGTTGATGAGAGTGGGGGTGATGCCCTCTTGCTTGTGCAGCAGGTCGGCGACCGACTTGCCCAGGGCGTAGAACGAGCCTGCGGCAATGATGGCCACCGTGTCGCCCTGCTGTGTTGTTTTGTAACGGTTGAGGTCGCTGTAATCGGTGTCGACGGGTGCGTTGCTGCTTATCACGCCGTTGCCTGGCACGCGTATGGCTACGGGGTGGCCTGTTTGCTGCATTCCCCAGCGGAGCATGGCAAAATATTCTTCTTTGCTGGTGGGAGCCAGGTAGACCATGTTGGGAATGTTGGAGAGCAGAGGTATGTCAAACAGCCCGAGGTGGGTAACATCGTTCATGCCCCATACCGATGCGGCGAATACGCAGATGACGGCCGGGTTGTTGTTGATGCAGAGGTCTTGCGAGAGCTGGTCGTAGGTGCGTTGCAGGAAAGTGCTGTACACCCCGTACACGGGACAGCCTCCGCCGGCGGCGATGCCCGAAGCCAGTGCCACGGCGTGTTCTTCGGCAATACCCACGTCAACAAATTGGCGGCCGGCCTTCTGACGGCGTTCGGGAGAGAAGCCGAATACGGTCGGTGTTCCCGAGGTGATGGCCACAACTTGCCGGTTTCTCTGCATCTCGTCGAGCAGGAAAGCCCCGGTGAGTTCGCCGTAGTCTTCGCCCTCTTCGGAAACTTTTACCTTGCCCGTCGTGAGGTCGAACGGCATGCTCCAATGGAAACGCTCCTTCTCTTTCTCGGCCGGGGCATAGCCCTTGCCTTTGAGGGTGTGTATGTGTACGACGACCGGGTGTGGGCAGTCTTTTACCCGACGGAATGTCTCGATGAGGGTGGCGATGTCGTTGCCCTCATCTACATAGACGTAGTCGAGACCCAGCGAACGGAAATAGTTGCAGGGGGCCTCTCCGCCGCTTTCGCGCAGCAGTTGCAGGTTGCGGTATAGACCGCCGTGGTTTTCGGCAATCGACATTTCGTTGTCGTTCACTACGATTATCATGTTGGTGCCAGCCTCGGCTGCATTGCTCAGTCCCTCGAAAGCCTCGCCTCCGCTGAGCGAGCCGTCGCCTATCACGGCGATGATGTTTTCCCGTCTCCCTTTCAGGTCGCGGGCTTTGGCCAGTCCGCAGGCCAGGCTCACCGACGTGGAGGTGTGCCCTACGGTGAAGAAGTCGTGCTCGCTCTCCTGTCGGTTGGTATATCCCGTTACCGAGTCGTACTCGGCCGGGTCGAGAAATGCCTCGGCACGGCCGGTGAGCATTTTATGGGAGTAGCTCTGGTGCGAAACATCGTAGACGATTTTGTCGTTGGGTGAGTCGAACACAACGTGCATGGCTATCGTTGCCTCTACCATGCCGAGGTTGGGCCCGACGTGTCCGCCGTGAGCGCTGAGCTTTGCCAGCAGGGCCTGGCGCATTTCTTCGGCAAGTTCGTTTAGCTGTTCGGTGCTGAGTCCCTTGATGTCGTGGGGCGACTTGATATTACTTAGATACATAGCAGGAATAGATTTTAACATGGATTTTCACGAGACAAAGGTAGCGTTTAAATCGTCAGATCATGTTATATTTTTTACGGATTGTATGCCCCCGATTACCGACAGGCAGATTGTATATGTTTTACTGAGAGTTTTGTCTATTCGGTTAAGTTTGGAGTCTATAAGAAATGTTTGTTCCAGAAAAATAAATAATGAAAAAATTTAATCGTGTAGTTATTTTTAGTAACTTCGTAGAGCATATCCAAATACCCTTTATTTACCATGAAACACATTATTCTTAGGCGGAAATCCCGTGCAAGGATGTTTGCGCTGGCTTTCCTTTTTTGTGCCCTTGTACCACTCCGGGCACAAGTGAGTTACGATACGCTCCGATGGTGGAATCTGGCCAAGTACGAGGCCGAAACACTCTCCAATCTTGCGGCCGATACCAAGAACTGGAATCCCATGTACAAGAGCGGTACTTTGCAGCGGTATGCCAACAAGGTCGAGACCGATGGTCTGCCGCTGAAAGCCAACGGTGTGATTATTGCCGAGACAGAAGGTCTGGTGATAGGTGCCGGTATCAAATCTGGGAATCTGTTGTTGAGACACAATATGGGTAGCAGTCAGAACGGTATGCAGATGCAGAATATTGCTCCGGTAGGAATCGCCGGGCTGAAAGCCGGACAGCGGGTATTCGTTACCATCAAGTCGTCCTCTTCGGCACCGCAAGGAATTGAGTCGGTAACCAATCTTCGCGGTGAATGTGGTTACGATACTTACCCTTCGACCTATTTCAAAACCTATAATTTTGAGGTGATTGCCGATGGCGACGTGAGTTGGACAAACAGTGGCGGTGTTGTCGTGCAGAGTGTCGGGGTTCTCGAAGAGAAGGCCGACACAAGAGAGCAAACGGCGATGCCCGTCATCTCGGTTGAGGGTAGCCTTGTAACGCTCTCCTGCGCCACCGAAGGCGCACAGATATGGTATTCGCTGGTTGATCGCGGAGAGGTCTGGGACTATGCGCTGGCGTATAAGCAGCCGTTCGAGCTGACACGGAGTTGCCGCCTGCGGGCTGTGGCTCTGAAAGAGGGTCTTCGTAGTTCCGATGTGGCCGAGTATATGGCCGAGATTCCGCTGGTAATGCCTTTTGCCGGACGGCCCTGGGTACTCGACCCCGAAGCTCTCGATCGCGGAGCCATAGCTACATTCACCGGTACGACATCTAATTATCTGGTCAACTGGCGATGGCTTATCGACGACCCGCGCGATGTCTCTTTCAATGTCTATCGCGATGGAAAGAAACTCAACGATTCCCCTATTACCGACAAAACCAATTTCCTGGATACGCAAGGTTCGGCACAGAGCATATATACGGTAGAGACTCTCTCTGCCGGTGAGGTGGTGGAAACTTCTACGGCACTGATGCTCCCGAACGGCTATCTTGATATACCGCTGGACCGTCCTGCCGGTGGAACGACCGAGAGTGGCAGCTTCTACTACATTCCTGGCGATTGTATGGTGGCCGATGTCGATGGCGACAAGAGCTATGAAGTCATTATGAAGTGGGACCCTTCCAACCGGAAAGACAACTCCGAGTCGGGCTACACGGGCAATGTCCTTATCGATGCATACCGCATGGACGGAACCAAACTGTGGCGTATCGACCTGGGTAAGAACATACGGGCCGGAGCGCACTATACCCAGCTGATGGTCTATGACCTCGACGGCGACGGATGTGCCGAAGTTGCCTGCAAGACGGCGCCCGGTACAATCGACGGACGGGGAAATTATGTACTGATGGGGCAGGACAATCCGCAGGCCGATTATCGGACATCGGTCGGAGGGAAGAGTGGCGTTGTCATCAGTGGTCCCGAGTATCTGACGGTGTTCAGCGGCCTCACCGGAGAAGAACTGGCTACGACTGCATACCGTCCCGCACGAGACACCATCTCCAACTGGGGCGACAATTATGGCAACCGCAGCGAACGTTATCTGGCTTGTGTTGCCTATCTCGACGGTGAGCGGCCCAGCCTGGTGATGGCGCGTGGATATTATACGGCCGCTTTCTTATGGGCAGTCGACTTTGACGGCTCTTCGCTGCGTACCCGGTGGTTGCACAGCTCGGTGGCCGGTGGTATCGGAGCTTATGGTGAAGGTGCCCACAGCCTGGCCACGGCCGATGTCGACGGCGACGGTCGTGATGAAATTATTTACGGAGCCTGTGCCCTCGACGACGATGGAACCATTATCTACCGTACCGGCCTCGGACATGGTGATGCCCTGCATGTAGGCGATTTCGATCCCGACCGCAACGGTCTCGAAGTGATGATGGTGCATGAAGAGGTGTCGGCCAAGTATGGTGTAGAGATGCACGATGCGTTGACCGGCGAGGTGCTTGTTGGTAAATTTACGGGAACCGATGTGGGCCGAGGCCTTTGTGCCGACGTAGATGCTGAGGCACGTGGCTGTGAGTATTGGAGTGCCGCAGGCAATGAGGTGTATGGCTGCGACGGAAGTGTGATTTCGACCAAGCGGCCCACCGTCAATTTCCGTACCTATTGGGACGGCGACTTGCAGGAGGAGACCACCGAGAAAGGGGTTATTACCAAATGGCGCGGTCGCACACAGAGCGCGACCACACTGGTTGATATGCCCTCTAAATATGGAGCAGGAACAAATGTTATCAAATACACTCCTTGTCTGCAAGCCGATATTTTCGGCGATTGGCGCGAAGAGCAGATCTATTACGACGAGAAGACGATGAGTCATCTCTGGATATTTTCTACTCCCTACGCCAGCGATTACAGAGTGCCTACGCTGATGCACGACCATCACTATCGTATGGCAACGGTGTGGCAGACGGCTGCGTATAATCAACCGCCTCATCTGAGCTATTATCTGCCCGATTATGTCGAGTCATTGACGAGTGGTGTGCAGAGTGTCCCGGATACGGATGTGGAGCGTGAGGTGTTGCGTGTCAACTATTACAATTTGTTGGGACAGCAGATCCATCGACCCGAGCGCGGAATTTATATCGAGGAGATTCTCTACACCGACGGCAGTGTGAGCCGGACAAAACAGCTGGACTGATCGACCGGTCTGTAATCCCGAACGGTTGATACGGTCGTAAAAAATGGCGGCGCGGGCATTTGCCCGCGCCGCTCTCGTTTTTGGGAGTGTGGGAGGATTAGATGATTTTTTCGAGTTGGGAAACGTTGCGTGCCACCTCTTCGTCGGTAACCTCATAGTTTTGCAGGTCGTTGGCGATGTACTGGTCGTAGGCGGCCATGTCGATGAGGCCGTGGCCCGAGAGGTTGAAAAGAATGACTTTTGATTTTCCTTCGAGTTTGGCCTGCTCGGCTTCGCGTATGGCCGTGGCGATGGCGTGCGACGATTCGGGGGCGGGAATGATGCCTTCGGCCTGTGCAAAAATTGTTGCGGCCTTGAAAGTTTCGAGCTGGGGTATGTCGACAGCCTCCATGAGTCCGTCTTTGCGCAGCTGGCTTACGATGGAACCGGCTCCATGGTAACGGAGACCTCCGGCGTGAATGTTCGACGGCGAGAAGTTGTGTCCGAGGGTAAACATGGGCAACATCGGTGTGTATCCGGCTTCGTCGCCGAAGTCGTACTGGAATACGCCACGCGTGAGTTTGGGGCAGGAGGCAGGCTCGGCTGCTATGACGCGTATATCTTTGTTGTCGACGAGTTTATGCCGCAGGAAGGGGAAGGAGAGTCCCGAGAAGTTGGAACCACCACCGAAGCAGGCAATGACCACATCGGGATATTCGCCTGCCATCTCCATCTGTTTTTCGGCTTCGAGACCGATGACCGTCTGGTGCAGGGATACGTGGTTGAGTACGCTGCCGAGGGTGTATTTGCAGTTGGGGGTCTGCATGGCCAACTCTACGGCTTCGGAGATGGCCGTACCCAGGCTACCTTGGTAGTTGGGGTGTTCGGTGAGGATTTTACGTCCGGCCTTGGTACTCATACTGGGCGAGGCGATGACTTGGGCGCCGAATGTCTGCATGATGGAGCGGCGGTAGGGTTTCTGGTGGTAGCTCACTTTTACCATATACACGGCCAGTTCGAGCCCGAAGGCTTTGGCGGCAAAGGAGAGGGCTGCACCCCATTGGCCAGCACCCGTTTCGGTGGTAATGTTGGTAACGCCCTCTTTTTTACAATAGTAGGCCTGGGCGATGGCCGAGTTGAGTTTGTGCGAGCCTACGGGGCTTACGCTTTCGTTCTTGAAGTAGATGTGGGCCGGGGTGTCGAGGTATTTTTCGAGACCGTAGGCGCGTACCAGCGGGGTGGGACGCCATATCTTGTACATGTCGCGCACCTGTTCGGGTATCTCTATCCAGGCATCAGTCTGGTTCATCTCCTGGTGCGACAGTTCTTTGGCAAAGAGCGGATAAAAGTCTTCCTCTTTCATCGGCTGGTGTGTCTGCGGATTGAGAGGAGGCAGCGGTTTGGTCTTCATATCGGCCACGATGTTGTACCATGCCGTGGGAATGTCTTTTTCTTGCAGTAAAAATTTTTTCGTGTTCATAATTGCTATGTTTATCAGATAAATTTATTCAAATAAAAAAAGAAGGTTTGCCGCGGTCGGACAAACCTTCTTGTTCTTTATTGTATACGAGGTTGTGCCTTACGACCGTTGAGAGTGTAAGTGGCGCCAACCTTGCCAATTTCTTGATAGAAAATTCATGCTTTCCGTCTTTTTTATTCGACACAAAAATAGGTGAATTCTATTAATTTTCCAACACTTTGTAGGTGAAATTTTTTATTTTATGTATTTTTTTTGTCGACAAGGCTGTTTAGGTAACATTCTATATTGGTGTATTCCTTGCTTAGCGTGTAGGCCGAGGCGTCGTCGGGATTGTGAGGGTCGAGGCCGTTTTGTTTTTCCCAGCGGTCGGGCATGCCGTCGCCGTCACTGTCTTTGCGGGGTTTCCGCGATTTCAGCTTGGGCCAGCCACCGGCATCGTCGGGACTGTCGATGATACCCTTCTCGCCGAATGTGCCGAGACCTTTCTTTACTTGCTTGATAACGGCTTTGTCGTAGCTGTCGCGTACACGGCTGCACCCGGCATCGGCCAGTACGCGCCGGTAGGCGACTTCGGGCTCGTCTTCTTCAATAGCTTCGTAAGGGAATGGCGTGTCGACGATGCAGGAGGCCGATTCTTCACCCCGAGCAGGAATGGCTCCGGAGGCGATGCCTGTGGTCTTTTTCTTGTTTTTGGCCGTGGGAATGTAGGGCTTTCCCGGGCGGTCGCCGATGGCGCTCCAGTTGTCGAGGGTGGCCAGGGGGGCGCCTTCCATGATGTTGCCGTGTACGTAGTAGCGGCCGGTGCCGTCGTCGGCCACGTCGAGTATGCGGTGGTGCTGCGAGGCGGGGCCCGGTTTGTAGTAGTTGCCCACGATGTTTATTTCGCCGTGGTGGCCGCCCCCGTATGCGGTCTTGTATCCCCAGTTATAGACGACATTGTTGCGGTAGTCGACCCACTTTGTACCGTCGACCGAGGCAAAACGTGGGTTGCGGCTGGCATGGTTGGCAAGCAGGTTGTGGTGGAACGTGGCTTTGTATCCGCCCCAGATGCCGCCGAATCCGTGACTCCCTTTGGTGTGAACCGACTTGTTCAGGCTGTGTGAGATGAGACACCATTGCACGGTGAGATTCTCGGTCTTGTATATCGACAGACATTCGTCGATGCTCCAACTCGACGACAGATGGTCGAGAATGACATTCTTCTGTCCGTAGCGTCCGCCGCCTATCCCGTCGCTGTCGCGGTGGTAACGGTCGCCTACCCGCACCCGGAGGTATCGTATGATGACGTTGCTGGCATTGATGATCAGCGGATAGTCTTTCAGGCAGATGCCCGCTCCCGGTGCCGACTGCCCGGCAATGGTGATGCTGTCGTTGTTGATGCGCAGCGGCGATTTCAATTCGATAGTCCCGTCGACGGCAAAGACCACGATACGTGGCCCCTTCTCTTCGATGGCGTTGCGCAGGCTTCCGGGGCCGCTGTCGTTGAGGTTGGTAACATATATGACTTTCCCGCCGCGTCCGCCGGTGGTATATTTTCCGTATCCTTCGGCGCTCGGGAATGCCAACGATTGTGCATGTGCGGCGACACTTGTAATAATGGGCAACAGAAGGAGCAAAAACAACTTTTTCATAGAAAAGCAAAATAGAAACCTGTAAGTGCGAGAGGCTGATGTCTGTGCTTTGCTACGGCAGTCGGTGGTGTCTATCTGAGGGTCGATGAAGGTCGTTCTATGCGGCGTACCATATCGCGGGCCAAGGTGGCGCGCTCACCGTCAAGCCCGTTTTCGAGGGCTTTGTTCAGCCAGTGGGCCGACTGGTTGTTGTCTTGCTCCACACCTTCGCCCGAATAGTAGCACATGCCGAGAAAGTATTGGGCTTCGGCAAGGTTCTGGTAAGCTGCTTTCCGATACCAGAAGAAGGCTTTGTTGAGGTCTTTTGCCGTGCCCTTTCCGTCGTAATAGCAAGCTCCGAGAAGGAACTGTGCTTCGGCGAGTCCTTGCTCTGCGGCCCGGGTAAACCAGTACAGGGCGGTGCTGTCGTCGGGGGCGACGCCTGTGCCGTTGGCGTAGCAGCTACCCAGCTCCTTTTGGGCACCGGCAATGCCTTGCCGGGCAGCTTTCTCAAACCATGCGGCGGCTTGTGCGGCGTTTTTCTCAACCCCTTTTCCGTCGTAATAGCAGGCTCCGAGAATGTATTGTGCCCCGGCGATACCTTGACGGGCAGCCTTTTCGCACCAGTAAGCGGCTTTTTTATAGTTGCGTCTGACGCCTCTCTTGAAGTAGTAACATTCTCCCAGCCGGAATTGCGCCTCGGCATTTCCTTGTTCGGCAGCCGGGGTGAAATATTCGACAGCGGTTTTGTATTTCTTCTTCTGGTAGGACTTTTCGCCTAAGCGGAAGAGTTCCATGGCCGGCGTTTCGGTCTCCTGGGCCCGTGCCGTCGTATATGGGAATCCTCCAAGGAGGACGACGAGGCAAAGTGTCAGAATAATATCTTTTTTCATGGTCGTGGATTTTATTTGAGCAGACATTTCTTGGTTGCGTTGTCGGCAAACTTTACCGGACACTCTTTTTCTATGGCGATGCGGCTATTGTTGCCTTCGACAACGATGCCTGCCGGTGTTGTGCCGGGCGTCTCTCTCAGTTTCTCGACGAGTATGTCGTTGTCGTTGCGCAAGGTGAGTTGGGGCGTTCCCGAGGGATTGATGAGCGTAACGCCGTCGAGAATGGCATCGTCGACCTGCTCGATGAAGAGCAACGAGCGCGGGTCGGCCTGGCGTACTTCGAGGCACAGGTTCTGTATGCGCAGGCCGCGGGCGTTTTTGATGTAGAGGCCCGAGGCGGGAGCGTCGGCAAAGATAAGTGTCTCGGGATACTCTTTTTCCCGTGCGGGCAGGTTGCGGTTGAGGGCATGCTCGGCCGAGCCTCCGCCGTCGCATATCAGATGCACGTTGCTGAGTGTAACGTTCTCGACCGGGTGTCCGTCAAGACCGGTGATGGAGCTTGTAACCAGCCCGTGCATGGTGGCGGTGAGATTGGCGATGTGTATGTTGCGCAGGGTACCCACCGGCTGGGAGGGGCCGCCGTCGTAGTAGTTGCGTCCACGGTTGGCCAGACGTATGAAGATGGGGGTCATCACACCGTACATGGAGATGTTGCTGATGTTGAAGTTTTCGAGTAGGGCTCCGTCGACGGTTTCGATGGCCAGTCCGCCCAGGGTGCGGTGGGGCCGGTCGTAGATGGTAGGTTCGTCGGCCCGACGGAATACACAGTTGGTGATGGTGAAGTTGCGGAATCCACCGTTGGTTTCACTGCCCCATTTCATGGCGTTGCAGTTGGCAGCGATGACGCAGTTGGCCACCACCACATTTTCGCAGCGGCCCGTGGCGTTGGTCGTTTTGAAACAGATGGCGTCGTCGTCGGTATTGAAATGGCTGTTGACGATGCGCACCTGTCGGCAGTTGTCGATGTCGATGCCGTCGTTGTTGTAGTTGCCGTGATTATAGACGTCGATGCCGTCGATAAATACATTCTCGCAGTCGAGATAGTGCTGGGTCCATGCCGGGGAGTTGCGCAGGTGTATGTCGCTCAGGGTAACATTCTTGCAGCTGATGACGCGCAGCAGGTAGGGACGTCGTGTGATGCCCATGAGCGTCTCGGTTTCGGTGGCGGGATAGTTTTCCAGAGAGCCTTGTCCGTCGATGGTGCCTTGCCCGCATATGGTTATGTTCTCGACCTTCTCGGCAAAGATGAGCGAGCGGCTCGAATAGCGCTTGATGTGCGATACATAGCTCGACTCGTGCGACGGGTAGTCGCTCAGCTGTGTGCTGCCCAGCAGGGTGGCACCCCGCTCGATGTGCAGGGTTACGTTGCTTTTCAGTACGAGGGTACCGCTCAGGTATCGGCCGGGAGTAAGTACGACAGTTTCTCCACCGCAGGCCGAAGCAGAGTCGATGGCGGCCTGTATGGCGTGAGTGTCGAGGGTGGTACCGTCGCCTTTGGCGCCGAATGCGCGCACGTCGAGGGTGGCCGATGCATACGGGATTGAGAGGAGCAGTGTTGCTGCGAAGAATAGAATTTTTTTCATGGTCATGTGTCGGATGTGTAAATAACTCATTGATGATAGCCGGCGTGTGTGGCCGGTCATTTTTTTGTTTGTACTTTACAAATGTAGGCAGAATATGTGTAAAAGTGAAACTTTTTGGGCCGGTTTGTGTGTCCGTTTCTTGTTTTTTAGGATAAATGGGGCTCATGCCGGGTCGGCAGCCCTGCGGTGTGCTGCGGTTCTAATAAGAGAAAGCCCCCTTAACCGAAGGGGGCTTTCTCGTCGTGTGGTTTTGCTGTATGTGTTTAGGGAATGATCTGTTTAATCGTGATGCAGCGGTTGTCGGCCGTTGTGAAGGTAAGTATGCAGAGACCGGCTTGTTGTGGCAGTTCAAAGGTCTGGTCGCTTATCCGGGTCAGTGTGCAAGTGCGGCCGGCAATATCGGTGGCCGTGGCATAGGCTATCTTGTGCGTCGACGTCACATGGAGGCGTCCGTTCTCGATTTTTACTTTTATCTCGTCAGCTTCCGCTTGGGTATCGGTTATGGCTCCCGACGAGATACCCCATTGCTGGTCGAGCCATTCGACATTGCGGGTCAGCATCGATTTCAGTTTGCCGTATTTCGATTCGGTCTGTCCCGTGTTGTATTGGGGCCAGCGCACGGCATCGGCCTTATCGGCCTCCTTGCAGAGATCAGCGAAACGGTCGAGGAATGTATATATCTCGTTGAATCTTTGGGGATAGAACGACTGCCATATTTCACGCACCTTTTTCTGGAAGTTGGGGTAGCGGGCTATCTCTTTTATCCACACCAGGTAGTCGTAGTTGCTCTCTTCGTAGACAAAACTCTTTTTCTCCCGCCAGAAAGAGTATCCGAGGTCCCAGAGCGGGCCGAAAATCCACTTCTGGTCATCGCCCTGCTCTTTGAACAGATAGGTACTTCCGTGAAAAGCATCGGCATTGTCGATAATCTCTTGTACTATATAGTAACGGGCCAAATAGTCGATGTCGATATACTTTTCCCACTCGGTCGAGGTGCTGTCTTCGCCGCAGATGAGAGAGTCGAGCATCGTCATTTGGTCGATGAGGTATTCCTGCTGTTGAGGAGAGACGACTTCGGGGGTCTTGTGAGTAACGCGTATCCGATAACCGCTTTTGCCGACAAATTGTATCTGGTACGGGTCGTCGTAATTGTCTATTTCGACGAGCCAGCCTCCGGTAATCTCGGTAGAGTCGGTTGCCTCGTCGGGTTGTTCGTAGATGTCTACCCGGTCGCTGTCGACGCGCACATTTTGAGTCAGCAGGTAGAATCCGATATATTCGCCGTTGAGTACCACTTCGACGGGTCTGATACTGGGGGTCCAGGTGAGTTGTATCATGCGGCCCAACTCCATACGCACAGCTTCATTCAAGAACTGGGTGTAGCTGCCTACTTCGGCCAGGAGTACGAAATGTTTGCTTTTGGGCATACCCATCATAGGCGTCTTGTCGCCGAGTTTCAGTTTATAAGGCTTTTTATCGGCGTTGGTCCACGAACTATTGCCCCGGCCCCGAATTTCAAGCGGAAGTTGCTCGCTTTCGCTGCCGAGAGGTTCATACCCCATCAGTCCGAATGTTTCGAGGTAATAGGTGGCATCGACATATTCTTCTTTGGATACGATGGGAACATTGCCCGCAGTGTTGATAAACAATACGGGAATCGACTCGGAATAAGTCGCTGTGGCGCTTGTCTCTTGTGAGATTGTCGTGTCATTGGTAGTAGGGGCTGCAAAAGCCGACAGACAAAGGCTTACCATGCCTGTTAAAAAGAGATTTTTCATGGTAATTTATTTAATATGATGAATATCTACAAATATATCCAAAATTATATAAGATAGACCTCTTGTTTGTTTAAAAAGGCTTTTATTGTGTTTTGATGTGTTATTATTTATATTCTGTATAAATAAATAGGCGGAGTTATTATGTAGATTAAAAATAAATAACGACTTTTGCGGAAACATTCCCGTTG
>ERZ824600.1018-NODE-1018-length-37495-cov-3.015304_pt1 | contig 37495 bp, 61 predicted proteins | sample MGYA00519933_ERZ824600 | MGnify/ENA primary metagenome ERZ824600 (study PRJEB31778, sample SAMEA3449178) | human gut metagenome | biome: human gut; feature: human-associated habitat; material: faeces | place: United Kingdom | collected 2010/2012 ... | reverse complement strand
GTACAATCAGACAGCGTATACCCGGATAGCGCTGACACAGCAATATGGCTTTTGCACGCACCGCCCAGCTTTTCCCGCCGCCTCGTGCGCCGCCGAAGCCGATGTGCTTTGCCTTTGCCGCCAAAAACTCCGCCTGCCGGGGAGACGGCGCCGGTATTGTGATCACTCGCTCCATGCGTCGGCACCGCCCTCAATCTTGATAACAACACCCGCACCGTCACTTTCAAACGCTTTTTCCAAATTTTTAATCCTTGCCTCCTGCTCTCGGAGATCGAGATCGGTTACGATGCCCTGTACGGACTTAATATCCTTGAGCGAGTTAGTCAGCTGCCGCAGATTGCGCTTAAGGTACTCATCATCTGCCGCATATATCTCAATCCGCTCTATAAGAGCGTCGCACAGCTCGTTAAGCCTCTCCCGTCTCTCACGCATGGCAGCCTCCACCTCGGCAGAGGACACAGCGGCATTGCGCTTTGCGAGATCGCTTGCCCCGGCGTTAATCATAGCTCGGCGCAAAGGGAGATACTTAACTCCGTATTTGACCGCAAGATCGGTCATATGCTGCGAGCCGTTGACATACTCGTCTATGCATTTTTTAAGCACATCGTCGGGGATTACTTCACGTTTCGGCATTTTTTATCCCTCCTGTTAGATTTTTACTGTGATTTATGGCATCAAGCCACATTGATATTGTATCTAATGCCCAAAATAAGTGATAACTACGTTTTGCAAGCCCAAAATATCAAAATGCACAAATTAAGCGCCTTACATTTGTGCAAGATTTTATGAAAAACTTTTTCAAAGCCTATTGACTATCCACTCATTGAGTGGTACAATAAAGACAACAAAAGGGCAGAGCCCGAAAAACAGAAAGGAAAAACACAATGAAACTTTGGTATGCAGCACTGACAGACAGAGAGGATATCGACTGGGGCACCGGCTCATTTGATTTTGATGAGGCGGTAGAGATGGCTAAGGAGCTTGGCGATAACAGCATCATAGCTGCAATTGACGCCGGATACGACGAGGACGGCAACGAGACATGTGACTCAATATGCGTCGCAGAGTATGTCAACGGGATTGATTTTTAAGGAGGACGATGACAGAAAATGAAACTATCTGAAGTAAAGCGCCTGCTACAGGACGCGCAGGAGTGCAAAGACCTTGAGTATTACATAGCAGAGTGCGGCGGCTCTTTGCCGGACGATAGCTATTACGAGGATGCTGATAAGGCGATAGAGACTCTTACGCTGCTGTACTCCTGCAAGGACGGCATAGATGTAAAGACCCTGCTTAAAGTACACGGCGGCAGCATGGCAGAGTTTGCCCGGGATTACGGTATACCGCTCCGCACCGTGGAAAATTGGGCAACAGCGTCGAAAGAACACCGCGAGCCGCCGCAGTACCTTATGCGTCTGATCCTTGCGGACTTGCTGGATTAATACAAAAAAGACCGGGGATTTCTCCTCGGTCTTTTCTGTTACTCCTTTAACTCAATAAACTTTGCCTTTGCCCAGCTGCTGTCATTCCATTCGTCAAGGCTCGTTACCCTTGTTGTGCAAGGGGCTTCATTTCCGTTGTCTATCTTAACGCGCCCATTTTTGAATTCGTAGATTTTGCCGACCGTGTATGAGTAATGTTCTTTTTTCTTTTCCACGCATACCACTTTACCATTGTAAAACTTAGGTTCTTCGACAAGTTCCACATCTTCGTTGTTTATCCACTGGCGTATACCACTCTTTGCTGTCCCGTAAAAGTAACCCGAGTTCACAGTTATTGGCGTGATAATTTCGCCAAATTTGAAGCAATGACGCGGCAATGGACTGCAACCAATTACTCTGTATTTTTTGCCTATAATGATTTTCGCGGGGGTGTTCTTTGTCAGCCGTTCAAACGCAAGCTTCGCGCCGACCGAAAAGTCAAATGTATCATCGGGCGAACACTCAGCTTTTGCGGATTTTTTGACTTCCCCGTCCTCGTAAAGCCTTGCAAGCGTCTCTTTGCCGTTTGTGGTAATAAGGATTCTGGCGTCGCAAAACGGCTCAAGCAGCTCCTCTATAAGCTGCAGCTCTGTTTTCTCGCCGAAACGGTTGTGCCCACTAATACTGTAGTAACGCATGGTTTCGTCGCACTCTGTCACGGTAAAAACAAGACCGCAAGCGTCTGCTACAGCTTTAGCAATAATATATACTGCGCCGGAGCTGTGGTCTTTGTCAATGCCGCATACCTTCAGCACGTCTTTCCACTCTTTAACTCTTACTTTGTCTCCAACCTTAAATTTCATAAATCTTTCCTTTCGTATTTTCCCAAGACCGCCTCATAAAGCCCGCACTCCCGATAGCCCTTGATCCTGTTGCAGTACCGGCAGCGGTGAGCCACGGCGTGTCTCTCGGTTGCAAAAATATTTTTGATTGTCGTGCGCCGTATAACGCCCTCACAATATATGGTCGTCGGCGTTTCGCGGATGTAAAACGGACACTTTGCGCTCTGAGACTCAGTTGCCATAACGCTCAAGCCTCCTTAATGATCACATCGACACCGTCAGCATCGGCATCCACGATCCTGTGGTATACCTGCGTAACATACCGCCGCGAGTCATCTCTTATGACCCCGCAGCTTTTAAGCGCATCCAGCACAAACTTAGCGCTGCTCTGTATGTTGTCCGCATCCCGCCGCCTCGTGCGCTCTCTCCATACAAGACATACCTCGCACGGAGCTGTCACCCGGCGGCATTTGCCCTCTGCAATAGCCTTGTTTATGTAGGCACATATAGCCTGCTCAACGTCCGCCTTAAATTTGCGGCCGGTCGACCAGTGGCTGCGGCAAGCATATGTGTACTCATTCAAGCTCGGCAGCTGTATCGGTATCTCTATATGATTCATCATCGCCAAACTCCTTCAGGATGTCTGCGGCGTAGCGTATGCCCGCCGCAAACTCTTCCTCGTCAGTATAACCGTCCGCTTCGCGGTATAGATAATCTATCGCTTCAGCGTATTTTGTATTTCCGTCCATTTCCTGTGTAACCATGCGCGGTATCTTTCGCAGTGCTTTATGTGTGCGCAGTTTTCCCGGCTCCCGGGACTGCATTGCATGCATGGATACCCCTTTCCCATAGCTTTACTTTGCTCTATGATATCACGCTTTTCCTCGACGGTCGACTTATTGCCGGCATTTTTGTCCATTATCTCACCGTCCTTTAAAATTGAGCTTAACAATTTTGTATTTGCGGTCACAAGTGTTGCTGCACCCGCGTGAGAGATATGTATAGACACTCCCGATATTGATCCCGAGATAATCCGCAACCTCATCGCCCCTGCCCACCATAACCGGCAGCTCATACTTGTCGTTGGTAACAACGGCATAGTATTGTTTTATCCTGTTGCGCTCACTCATTTTTTACCTCGCAGTCTCTCATACGCGCCACCGTTATGCTGTTTGCACCGTTCCGGGGCACAAGCTCAAGAGAGTTGCGCCATCCGCCTTCATGCCTGTCATACCATGTATTGATGTGAGCTACGGCATACTCGCCCCCGCGGAATATAACCGTCTGTCCGCTTTTGCAGGCTTCCTTAGCTTCGTCCGTTGTCATTTTCCCGCCTCACGTTTCCGCCGCCTTTCAAGCTCTGACTCGGCGGCTTCGTAGCTCATAAACACATATGGATCCTCGTCCTTCTGCGGCCATATGACGGTCTCATTGTCATGAAACGCCAGGTCATACATCGCATAGTCCATCGTATATGTTATCCGCACCTCGTCGTTGTCTCTGCACCAGCGGTTGACGATTATACCCTCGACCAACCCGAGAGCGATCTCATCTCCGCGGGACGTGCGCACTATAACATATATCGCGTCCCCAACCCTGCAGGGCGGCCATATGCACAGTGCCTTGTCCTTGTAGTTCTCGCAGTGCTTGCGGATGTCGTCCTTAAATCGCGCATCATCGGCAAGAGTGCAAACATCATGGTGGATGCAGTCCCTGCAGGTCTTGTCTTTTGTTTTGAGCTTGTCGGCCTCTGACTGCTCTTTGGCTGTGTAGACTATATAGTCCTGATATGCTTCATGATCCGCCTTTGCCTGCTCAACCAGCTTTTTGGCAGCGTCGGAAGCCGCCGTCGTTTCGGCTTCTTCGCGGTCAAGAAATACGTTCTTTCCGATTGCCCCTTTTGTAAAGGAGTCCCGCGGGTTGTTGTCTGTTTCAAAAGCAACGCGTGTAATTGTACGATCGCGTACATATGCGCCGCTGTAGTCGCAGTTTACAACATACACCGTATCTCCGGGCGCACACGGCGCTGTGTACCTCGGTTCCGCCTTGATAATCTTTTTATCCGTCATTTTCGCTCCCTCTCCATACGTATGATTTCTGCAACTCCCTCCGCCAGTACCGCGGCATACTTCATAGGATCCGCCTCAAAGTCTTTATTATCAATATTCAGCACCTTGCCGTACATTACACCGTTGTCGGCGGTTCCCTTAATTCCTCCCACGCGATCCGGATGGGTTACAATTTCAATTTGTACTATCATGTCTCCGCCTCCTTCATAAAAAACACTTTTTTCAATGCGCTTTGCTGTTTTTCATCCACTTCCAGCTGTTTTCTCACCGCAGCCTCGGCTCTCTCTTGCGTGTAAAAAACGCCGGCATATAGGATATCGGAGGCGCAGCTCCCGATTTTCTCCATCTCCTTAGTTGTACACAGATAACACGGCATATGGGAGCTGTCGCATATCCCTATTTCACCTTCAAGTATTTCAAACGCCTCCACGGTTCGGGGCTTGATCTCCCCGGCATAATCGACGCAGTACACCGTATCTCCCACCTTGCACGGCAGCTCTATGTAACGGGACTTGTCCGCAAAGCCGTTGCAAACAGCGTCCGTATTCTGCAAAAGCAGCACGCAAATTTCATGATGTATGCAGTCTCTACACGTTTTCTCCATACTACTCAACACGCTCCACATCATAGAGGGATAGCAAAATATGTTTAAAGTCCTCCTGTTCAAACACCGCGATATGACCGCAAATCAGTGGGCTGTCTGTTGTTACTGTTACAATTTTCCCGATCTCAATATTGTGATTGGTAAAAAGGTTATTCACTATCTTATATTTTGCGCCTCTAACGAATTCTGCTTTTTCGCATGTCAGTTTGTCAAACGCACGCCGTGCCTGATCTATAAAATCAAACTCTTCGTCAGGCGAAACGGATACCTGCTCCATCCTGACAACCACGTCTCCGCCGCAAAGTTTTGCAATTGTCTCCTCGCCATCGGTGGTAATAACAATTTTGTTTTCGACCGACTCAAGCAGCTTTTCCGATACCGTCCGCGTCTCCTCACCGTCGCATTTTTTTACAGTGTACCTGCGCAAGAGCGGATTTCTTTTTATAACGGCAAACACAGCACCGTCATCCTCATACATTATGCCAGCAGTGCGAGCAAATACGTTGGCCGGGTCGTTATCATCGATCCCGAATATTTTCAGCGGGTTATCATACTCTTTGATTTTAACTTTGTCTCCCACCTTAAATTTCATTTTTGTTATCCTCCTTATCCGTCCAGTCTAACGCCTGCCCGCACTCTACGCAAAACTTCGGTGTATCCCACGACAGGGCGTCTACATAGCCGCAGTACTGCCCGCACCCCGGGCAGTTATATTCAATACTGTTTTCCACTTGCAGCGGCTTTATCGGTATCTGTTTTTCAAGCGCTGCCGCCGCTGCTTCTATTCCTTTTAGCAATGCCTCAGCTTTGGTCATTTCTACACCCCCATATCGCGGAGGAAAGCTCCGACATCATCATTCGCAATAAACTTCTTCCGCAACCAAATATTAAAAAAACCATAACATTCGTCACACAAATCCGTGTGCACTCCATAACAAACGATCTCATACGATTGTCTACGACGATTTGTATAACCCGTCTTCCCGCATCTGTCGCATTTCAAAACTGTCATGCTTCTGTTACCTCTATTCTCTCGATATCGCATCTCCTGTATTTTCTCGTATCAAAAATGGTCGTGTAAAGATATTCCTCGTCAAGTTCAATCTTTTGTACACCGCCAAGCCGATATTCGTTTACGCCCTTAACCTTGATTTTAAGTGTCATCTTCCTCAAAATTCCTTTCTAAAAATTCTTATGCAAAACTGATATCTCAGCCATATAAAAGCTATAGAAAACTTACAGGTATACGTCCCCCAAGTAATACCAACCGAGGGAATGATTGCAAACTGCTTGCCTTTATTAAAACTCATCCGCCCTGCTTTCATATTTTCTCTCCCTCTCAAATATATCCGTGATTTTTCTTTTTTGCCTCGATATTGCCGAGTACATCCCGCAAATCAAATGCTTCGATGTGACATTCCCAATGGTCACAAGCAAACTCACGGAATATGCAGTTTTGACAGCCTCTCTGCTCTTTGCAATATTCGACAACGACCTTTGCGCTTTCCAAAGCCTTTTTATTGCTTATCATTTTCCTCCCTCACTTTCCCGAAAAATAAATTATCCAGCGTATGAAACATCAGCGCAGTCAAGCGCTGATATTCCTCAAGGCTCAGCTTCTCCCTGAGATGTTCGTTGATAAGCGCTATATCCCTTTCCTCTGTCATAGCTTGTTTCTCCTTCCGTTCTTTCGAGCCTTGCGCTCCTCGTCGTATCGTTTTTCCGCCCTGACCATACAGTTGTATGTGCAGTATAATCCCTTGTAGCTCCTGTAGATGTGGTATGGAGCGGGGACAAACTTTTTCCCGCACCCTACGCACTTGCACTCTACCAATGAGCCGCGTATGTTTTTGCTTTTGCTCATTCTTCCTTCCTCCTTGATGCCGCCAAAGCCGCCGCGAAGAAATCGTCCGTGTCAAATGATCCTTGAGGCGTTTCTTTTGCTTTGCCGGCATGCTCCGTCTCGCTCCATTTTTCGCAGAGTGAATACCAGTCATCGACAGGCTTTCCCTCTTTTGTCTTCCATCCGAGCTTTGAATAATAGGCAAAGAAACGCTTCGGATTAACGTTCAGCCCCCTCGAATTGCAATATGCAATTACATCTGTCAGTGCCGGTGCCGCAGGCACAGTGTAAGTATTAGTGTTCTTTACTTTACTTTCCTCTACTTTACTTTGTTTGGAAATGTCGACATTTTCAGAGGAAATGTATACATTTTCTTCTGAAATGTATACATTTTTCGGAATTTGGGCGCAAGGGACAAGGAGGTACGCTTTTTTGATTTTGACAATTTTACGGCGGCTCACTGCCTCGAAGTACCTTTTCTGTATTCCGACGCTCGTCAGAATACCGTACCTGTCATACATTGCCTTATCAAATATACCTCGTCTTATCGAAGCTGCCACTATTTCCGAAACGACGCTCCCACCCAAACCAATTCTCTTGGCGAACAAAAGCGCAACCTCTATGTTCCATTCACAGTAGTAACCAAACTGCCCGTATATCTTCTGAAGCAGCTTAACGACTACCGCAAACCCTGTAAGCCCGAATTCAGCTTCGATCAATTCAAATTTGTCATCCAAACAAACGTCAAGAGGGAAGTATTCTATCCCCTCTTTCATGCCTCACCTCAGAACGGCAATTCTTCATCCGTCGATATAGGCTCAAACTGCGCCGGAGGCTCCGGAGTATCGTTTACGGGCTTGTCCGCCGCTCTCTCGCCTTTGGAGTCCACAAAGTACACATCCCGCGCTACGATCTCCGTTGCCGTGCGCTTCTCACCGTTCTTTGCCTCGTATTTTCGCGTCTGAAGCTCTCCCTTGACACATATGGACGAGCCCTTGCCGAAATACTTGCAGACAAACTCCGCCGTATTCTTCCACGCCACAACGCGGAAAAAGTCCGTGTTGTCCTGACGTGATACCGCCACGTCAAACGATGTGACCACAGTGCCGTTTGTCGTTGTCTTGAGCTCCGGAGCGGCGCAAAGCCTGCCCCCGATAATAACCGTGTTGAAATTGAAATTCGCCATTACTTGTACAACTCCCCTAACTGTTTGATAATTTCCCCACCGTATGCATCCTTGCATATTTCGATAAACTCCTCCGGAGTAAACTTGTCTGACAGATCAATTTCTCTGTCGTTTACAAAGCTCCGACGCCCCATTTCGCACGATCCCGTGAGATAATGATGCCAGACAAAGTAGTCCTCTCCGGGGTATTTGACACCGGGCTTGAATTTTTTACGAAATTCGGATATTGTCTCGTCTTTATCCATACGCTCAAAAAGCTTGTTCTGCAGAGCTTCACGGGCTTTCTTGAGCGTTTCACCGTGGGAGAAACACCCATCGGATTTAACAACATAGCACGTGGTTTTAGTAAAATCGCTGTTTAATATGTAACCTTTAGCAAGATTGCCCTTAATCCGCTTGACAATGGTCTGTATCCCGTCAATGATATATACGGTTTCACCGCAAAAAGATTTGATGCCGTCGCCGGAGCCGGAGCCGTCGCCGAAGCCGTAGCCAGAGCCGTAGCCGGAGCCGTCGCCGTAGCCGTCGCCGGAGCTGGAGCCGTAGCCGTAGCCAGAGCCGTAGCCAGAGCCGTCGCCAGAGCCGTCGCCAGAGCCGTAGCCAGAGCCGTAGCCATAGCCGTAGCCAGAGCCGTCGCCGTAGCCGGAGCCGTCGCTGTTGCCGTCGGTTTCGGCTACAGTCGTCCATTGTTTGATTATTTCTTCCATTCCGGTACTCCTTCAATGCTTTTTTTTGCGTCTTTGCTGCACGGGATGATCTCAATTGCATCCGTAATGATTATGTCCGGTACAGTCAACGTGAACTTGCATTCTCTCGGTTTAGTAGTGCCGCTTACGGCAAGCTGTGATATAGATGCCGCACCCTCCCAATACCATAGACGGCGGCAGTCTTTAAGCGTAACCTCTGTCCCGTTTTTTTCTTCGAGAGTCCCGTAAAATACTCCCGAGCGGTTGCCTCTGACGATAACCTTTTTGCCCATAATTTTTTCCATCTTTCAATTCCCTCCTAAATAATATCTTTTGTAGTAAACTCCGTCGCCGAAACGGTTTATGCCGCGCTCCATCGAACCGCGCACATCAATTCCCGCCGCCTTCAGCTCCGATATGCGGGAAGTAAGACTTCCGACCGAAAGCTCTCTGAACGCTTCCTGCACCGTTATACTGCCGTTGCGCTTCATGTAGTCAAGTACCTGCCTGCATTGCGGTTTCATCTTTACCTCCAATTCCGCCTGAATATGTCAAGCCATTCTTTGTCGCCGAATCCGTAAACCTTCATTGCTTTTTCCTGTGCCTCGCTTTTCAGCCGCCTGTTAAGCGCCTCATCCGCGTGTACCAGCATGTGATGCTTCCGGCACAGATACACGGTCAGACCGTACCTGTCGGAGGCACTGCGGTGAGCGCCCTCGAATACGTGATGACACTCAACCGCCGTGCTGCCGCAGATGAGGCATCTGCGTTTTTTCTGTAAAACACTCTTCACCCCATGCCTCCTTGATGGCTTCTATCTCCGCTTTGGACCATACGGGTATTTCAAGGCTTTTCGCCTCCTGAACAATGCCGTCAAGCAAAATGCCCATTTCCTCGCGGTCGTACTCCGACGATCCCCGGTAAACCTTGTAGTGGTTAAATTCCTTGCCGCGCACGGAGGATGTGCCCATAAGCTCAAAATACTTAAAGTACGGAGTCACATCCACCCCCGCGCGCACACTTACCACATCGCTTTGTCCGTAGTCCTTGAGCGCCTGCAGATATACTTCCTCCTTCGACAGCCTCATGACGTTTGCGATTTCGGTGCACAGCTTCCAGCAGAGCGCATTTGCATTGAGACTGCGAGCCTCCCTGTGCGGTTTAATCACTATGTCAAGGTCTTTGTCCTTGAAATCGTCAAAGTACCGTCGAAAGTCCTCAGAAAGCGAAATTGTAAGCCTTTGAGTCCCCTTTCGGGAGAAAGAGAGCGCATCCTCGCCATAAGAACCGCGTGTTTTCAGTTCCATGTTATCTTCCTCCCGGTATAATCTTCTTTTTGAGACAGTCCGCAAAGTATTCAAGCTCCGGCAGATACTTCGACTCGATCCAGTTTTTGTCGTATTCGACGGGGAAGTGCTCCAGCCTGTTCGGATCAATCGGATTGTAGTAGTTTTCGTAGTCCTCCGGCAAAAGAGCGTATGCGTCAATAACGCACTTTTTCCCCGTCGCAAACATCTCAACCTGACATTGCATCCAGTAAGCCCGGCTGACGGTAAACGGCTTGTCCGCCGAATGCGTCTTGATCTCATGCACCGTGTGCCTGTCCTCTCCGTCGAGATTGACCCGCAGCTTCAATCGGCGTATTTTAATCTGCCTGTCCTTTTTGCGTATACCCATAAAGTCGAGTATGCGGTGCTCGTATGCAGTTCCCGCAGCCATTGCCGCAGTGGTAAAGTTCAAATGGGAAAGTCCCAGCTTCTGAGCCCACCATTTGGCAAAGCTGTCAGTCTGTCGCCCGGCGCACATAATGGTGTAGGTGTCGCTTGCGCCGAACCATCCGCTTCTGTCGTGATTTTTAATCATTTCCTCAGCTCCGCTATGATGGCGTATGCGTTTGTAAGTGCCTTAAGCACTATATCAAACTGCTTGCGGTTAACGTTCATTCCCGTAAGGATGTCGTCTTCGCTCATTCCTCTGCGTATCTTCTCGGTCATAAGCTGTTCAATGTACTCTTTGACTTTGAGAGGATTGTGCTCCGAGAGCTCCTCCTTGCCGACGGTCGGCTCAGTGTCCTTTTCGTTGAGCCAAAGCCCGAAGCCCAGCCCCGTCCTTATTGCAACGCCCTTAACAAAGGCTCTGGCGTGCGCATTGGATATTCTCAGCTGATTCAGCGTGTCCTCGTAGACAATGTTCGCACCGTTCATGAGCGGATATGTCTGTATAAATTCTTTATCGTCAATGTGAATTTTCACCTTGACGAAATAGTTACCACATTTCCGTCCGTCCTTGTTTTCCGTGTGAGCCGATGACCAAACGAGAGAGCCGTTCGTGTCCTCGATAGGGTCAAACCAAACCTCCGCCGCTCCGTTCTCGTGCAGCAGCTCCGCGCATCTCGCCCAGCTCAGATAGGGTATCTGTATCTTGCGTCCCTTGTCGTCCTTTGCCTCCCTCGTGTCGCAAAAAGGCAGCACGTCTATTTTTCTCAGCTCCTCATACGGCTTCAGCATATTCGCTCTCCTCCTCTTCTTCCTCGTCGTAACGCTCGAAGTCGTCACTGCCGCACCAAGGGCAAATTTCCTCGGTATATTCTGCTCTGCAGGGAGCACCCCAAAAATACTCTGTCCATGTAGTTGTCTTTTCGTCGGGAGCTTCGAAAATCTCCCCGCAGCACTCGCATTTGTACATTAGCCCTTCCTCCATATAATTCTTAGAATTGCGATCTCCGCCATAAACCACAGAATACATCCGATGATCACCACCGCGGGAACGAACGAGTCGCCCACAGCACTCAGCGATACTATTATGAGGATGAATGCCACCCCGTTAAGCACCGCCAAAAGCACATTTGCGATACGGCTAAGCACCGCAATTAACATCTCTGCTGTTTTCATTGTGTTCCTCCCTGTAGTGTTGGTAGTCGGCAAGCAGACCCCAGTCCACTATGAGTCTGTGAAGCGCCACAAACGCATCCGCTTCTCTGTTGTCACGCGCGTCCGAGCACGCCTTATACAGCTTTTCCTTGTCCTTGTATGTGTAAAGTCGTTTCATTTGCACATCACCCTCGCAAGCTCGGTCTTAAGTATGTATCTGCCGTCAAAGTATTTGCCGTAGTGTTTGGCGACAGCCTGATAGCTTATACCCAAAGCCCTTGTCACATCTCCCCGTGACAAAAGCAGCTTGTCCGGACATACCCGGTTCAGCTCTTCAAGGCAGAGCCGATAGCCTTCTTTTTCTCTTGCCATAACCTTCTCCTCTTTCTGTTTGTCAGCCCTCATGGGCTTTTGCCGCCTGCTCATGTCCGTATGCGTGATATTTGTCTTTAAGCCCTGCATCCTTGATCAGCTTGTAGTACGCCTCGAACCACTCATGGGAGCGCTTCTTTCTCTCTTCAAGCTCAATTCCGACAGGGTTCTCTCCGCACTCGGCGTTTATCCTCACCATTGCGAGAGCTTTTTTGAACAGCATTTCTTCAAGTTCGGGCATCATTTATCCTTTCTGTTGATCTCCTCAGTATCTTCCGCGCCTCGCGGTCCTCTTCCTGTTTTCGGGACAACATTATCCACCGTCACAACCTGCTTGCGTTGCGCTGACGCTTTTATAATTGCAGCGTCGTTTCCGAGTCTTGCTTCAAGCAAATTCGTCACATGGATCGCGGCTTCGTACGCAAACGCTGTTTTAAAGCCATTCAGCGGCATTATGGCGTCGAGCATCATGTTGGTGTACTCCAACACTATTTCGTCCGGCAAATCCATTGTTTTCTTGTCAAAATTAGAATTCAGCAGCCGCTTTTCAAGCTCGTCGAGTTTCTTCTCAAGCTTCGGGTTTTCTTTCCGTTTATTCATCTCAATGTCTCCCCCTCCGTTGATCTCCTCGAGTATCTTCCGCGCCTCGCGCAGCGCACGCTCTGACTTCTCGCTGTGGTATCTCCCATCCAAAGCCCGCGTGAAGTATGACGCAGAAGTTTTCTCTCCGCTTCTTTCCTCAATTTTGCGGCACAGCTCGTTGAGTGAAAGTTCCGCGTCAATCATGCCGTGGCGAATGTCCTTGTTTGTGCTCATATCAGCACTCCTTTCTTTTTTTCTGCACTTGACAGAATTTGTAATTTGTGCTACTATGATATTGCAACGTATCACAGCAGCCGCGCCGAGCGGCTTTCTCTTACCAACACTCGGCAACTTTTTTCTCATCACCCCTGTATAAAGCGGCGCTCGCCACGCCGCCTTATATGGGAAGAAGGTTGTATGAAACACGGCTTTCGCCGGGGTTTCCTGATCGCATCGGAGTGCCCTGTTGCCCGTTGACACTCCGATGCTCGAAAAGAAAGTAAATTATGAGGTATGGGCAACTGACAATGCACAGAAGCACGATCATGCTCGTTGCTTCTGGCAATAGTATAGCACAAATTTTATCTACTGTCAAGGAGAAATACAAATTATTTGTTCTTTTAGAGGAAGCTACAACGAAAGGACAATTTTTTTGGATACTTTAACCAAGATACTCGGAATAATGAAAGAGCAGCGGGTATCGCAGCAAGAAATCTGTCAATATTTGAAATTGACCAAGCAGACTTTTTCCGAGTGGAAAGCCGGTAGAAGCGAATCATACTTGAAATATCTGCCCCAAATTGCCGAATATCTCGACGTATCTGTGGATTATCTGCTCGGTAAAACGCCCTCACCGGAAAGGGAGGATATCCCCGAGGACGAAAAACGTCTCCGCGATCTGCTTTCGCAGATGTCAGAGGAGCAGCTGAAAACAGCTTATAAAATAATCTCTGCCATCGCAGATGAGAAATAACGGGAGCGATTATATGAAAAAGTTAGATGATGTTGAAATTGCAAGCGCTTACAAGGGAAAGTCGTTCGATGAAGACAGAATTATTACAATCGCTGATGAAAACGGCGACGACGAATATGTTGCATATTGCTGTGAGTATGACGAAGAACAGCTTGAAATGTTCGGCATAACACCTGTTCTCTTTGAAAAGTGGGAAATCAGCGGTTTGGTTTTTGAAGTGCATATCGAAGTGCAAAGCAATACAATTACTGACTGCTTTATTTTCAAATACAGGGAAACATCATGCTATGGCAAGTCGGAAGGACAGGAACTGATACCGACTCAGCAGGAAATCAGAATATTCAGAAGGATAATGGACTTTGTAACCGGAATAAAGTAAAATCATAAGCTTCTATTTATACAAATGTTCGTTCCTATGGGACTATAGAAACAGCCCCGCGGCAAACCGCAGGGCTGTTCGGCCGCTCACCTTGTCTCTTTGTCTTGCTTTTCAGCGAACTTCATAACAATACGCATAAGCTCTATGTACATTTCCCGCTGCGCGGGATCGAGCTTTTGGAAAGTGCGTATAATTCTTCTTATCGTCCTGTCTGTCATGAGCTCTCCTCCTTTCTTCAGAAATTCCGCAGTCCGCCTGCATCGACATTAGCACATTCCCGGAAAAATAGAAACTGACAAGTTTTACCGAAGACCGTCGTTTTTGACGGTCTTCTCGTACAATTAGACGAACGGAGTGATAAAAAATAATCGAAACAAAACTTGAAAAGATGAAAGAAGCCTCCGGTATGACCTGCATCGAAATAGCGCTTGCGGCCGATCTGCCCGAAGCGACGGTGCGAAAGGTGCTCACGGGCAAAACGCCCGACCCGCGCTATGACACCCTCTACCGCATAGTAACCGCCATGGGATATACCATGAACGATCTCGTCGAATTCGACGTCAAAATTGACTGCGAGGAAGACTCGGAGGAATGCATAAAAATGTTGAAAAGGTTTTATGCGGACCGTCTGCGCGAGCTGCACGCCAATTACGCCGGATATCTCCGGTCGCTTAAAAGAGACAAAATGATAATTGCGATAGCTCTCGGAGTTGTGCTTGTCCTTCTGTTTACCGCAATAATAATAGATACCCTCTGCGGAAACATAGGCTGGATAAGACATTAAGGAGGAAACATGAAAAAAAGAAAAGACGGACGGTTTCGCGTATCGGTAACGACAAACGGCAAACGAAAATACTTTTACGGCGACACTCGCGCCGAAGCATACGAAAAGCTGCAGGCATACGAAAAAGACAAATCCCGCCCGAGAACCTTCGCCGAGATCGCCGAGGCATGGCAGGATGAATATTGGGACGGCTTCGCCCCCGGTACAAGGAACTGCTATCGCTCGTCCCTTGCGCGGGCGCTCGATGCGTTCGGGAAAGAATCTGCAGACGATATAGAGCCGATGAAAATACAAGCCCTGCTGGAGACACTGAAAAGGCAGAACTACTCACTAAAGGCTGTCAAAACTCAAAAAACGGTAGTGTCAACCATATATAAATACGGAATGCTCCGCGGCATGTGCCGCACCAATCCGGCAACCGTCACAAAGATCCCCAAAGGGCTGTCAAAGGAATTGCGCCTGCCTCCGGACGACGAAACCATTAAAAAAATAAAAGCGGACAGAGAATGGCTCTATCCGCAGATATTATTATATACAGGCTGCCGACGCGGGGAAGCGCTTGCGCTGACATATGAGGACTTTGATTTCGAAAAGGGAACAGTCAATATAGATAAAGAGATAATATTCGAGTCCAACGAGCCGCGCCTTGTCCACCGCACGAAAACCCACGCAGGCAAACGAACGGTCCCGCTTGTTAAAGCTCTCAGGGAGCAGATACCCGAAAACAAAACAGGTGCTGTGTTTGATGATATAACCCTCAGGCGTTTCAAGACCCTCTGGGATAAATATTGTAAACGCCTTGAAATAGAGGTAACACCGCACCAGCTGAGACATGCGTATGCCACCATGCTGTACGATGCCGGCGTTGACGTTAAGATCGCGCAGAGGCTACTCGGACACTCCAGCCTTAAAATGACAATGGACATATATACGCACATAAGAGAGAGCCGCCTCGACGACGTAGCCGAGCAGCTCAATTCTTTTCTTAATTCCTGACCCCATTTTTGACCCCGCAAAACGTTAAAAACAGGCGAAAATCGGTTAAAAACGAGAAAAAGAAAACCGCTCAAATCCCTTGAAACCTAAGGATTTAAGCGGTTTTTGCGTTGGTCGGAGTGACTGGATTTGAACCATGCCAAAACCCAATCACAGCAGGGTATTATAAGCCTTTGACCCCCTTGAACGTATCAAAACATCTCAACGCAGCGGCGGAGCATTTCGCGTTCGCGGTCATCATCAGCACTGTTCATAAGCTGTATGAGCTTGCTGCGCGTGTCTCTGCGCCGCCCGCCCTCATCTTCGTCACGGCTGTAATGTCCGCGGACGTAATGCATGTTGCTGTAACCGCCGTCATGACGGTCGCCCTCTCTGCTGTAGCTGCCCCACGAATCCCGCTCTCCGCCTTTGAGCTTCTCAATCTTGAGAAGATTCTTCAGCGTGTCGGAAAACTTGTGGACTGCGTCGATATCTGCCATAGACAGATTCTCCTTGTGAGAATAATTCTCCAGCTCGGAGCACAGAGTTTCTTTCAGCCTGTCCATATTTTCCATAACGTCCTCCTTACGCTACGCGCTCGACGATAATGTTTGCGTTTTGCACATTTATCGCCTGCGCGCTTGTGTTTTTAACCGAAATCTGCGTGCAGCACCCTCTCGGCACGGTTATGAATATCCCCTCCGTTATATTCCAGTAATCCCCGACTGCTGCCGGAGTTACAATAGCAGAGGAAGCGGGTACGGCTTCACCGTTTATTGTCAGCGCCATAGATATAGCGCCGGCAGTTCCGCCGGCAGGCACCGCAATGTTGGCGCCGAAGGTCACCTTGTACCGTGCCGATGCTGCACAGGAGTTGACAATACCGCGTAAAGTGATAACGCCTGCGCCCTCTCTGTGGATAACATATCCGCGAGTGCAGGGAACCGCCGTTTCAGTAAACAGTACATTGCCGCCGGAAGCTACGTTCTGAACGGCATTACTTGTATATTCGGGCATAGTCCGCCTCCTTAATAAGAGCCGCAGCCCGCACAACTGCCGTAGCAGTTAGGATTCTGCACCACATACGCCGGAATGGGCGTAGGGCTGAGAGCTGCGGTCTGATTTGCCAGTGCCTGCGTAATAAACGCATTCTGCGCATTCTGGCTGATCTGATTCTGCAGAACTCCGTTTGCGGCAAGAAGATCGGTGTTACGCTGCTTGAGCGCATCGATCTCGGACTGACACATCTTGTCAAGGATAGTCTGCACACCTGCACGCTGGCTGTCGATTATGTCGCGCACACCCTCACCTATAGCGGTGCGGTTAGCGCATGACTCGGTAGCCATAGTGTACTTAAGGTCCGCAATAGCCGACTTATTGTCGCAGCAGCACTGCGCAAGCTGAGACTGCAGGGAATTAAATCCGTTGCAAAGCTGGAGCTGATTTGCGGAGAATCCGTTGTTGACAGCATTGGTAACGGCATAAGTAGATTCACACATGCTGTTCTGCAGGTTCTGTATACCGTTCTGAATACTGTTGGTAGCAAAGCCCTCCTGAATGTCCGCGCGGGTAGCATAGCCCTGAAAAGCGCTGCCCTCGGCACCGCCCCAGCCGCCGCGTCCCCACATGAACAGAAACAGTACGATGATCCACCATGCACCGTTTCCGCCGAAGGCGTCGCCGCCGTTGTTGTTTCTTGTAACCGCTGCGAGATCCGCAGGGGTCATTCCTTCGTTTACCATAATAGTCTCCTTTGTTTTTTATTTATCTTTCACGCGCGCACGTTAAGAACTATTTAAAAAGATGCTGAAACTGTCCGGCAATGGACTGCAGCCGGTTAAGCTGCTGCTGCGTCATTTCGCCGCTGTCCAGAAGCCTCTGTATTTCCTGTCTCGGATCGCCCTTAAAGCTCTCCGAAAACCTCTTGAATTCGCTTATCATCCGCGACATGGGATCATTTCCGACCTGACTGCCGAATGCGTTGTAAAAAGGATTACTCATTTTCTGCCTCCTGCTTGCCGCAAACAAGCGTCTTCAGCTCCTCGAATTCCTGTCTTGTCACATAGTCTGCCTCTTTCGCACGGGGCACGGCGGAAACGCGCTCCACCAAATCAAATGCCCGGAGCTGCGGCATACCGTTATGATCTGCCGCCTTGAGGTAGACCGCCGGAGCCTCGCTGTCCCATAACTGCACAGTATTTCCCGGCGCTACCGGGTAAGCCTTTGCAGCCTCTATCCCCTGCACCCATATAAGTCCGGCAGGCTGGGACTGCTGCTGCGGAATCGCCGTCTGAAGCGGCGCATAAGTTGCGGGATATCCCGTATAAAATCCTCCGAATGCCATTAGTAATCCATCCTTTCGTAATAATAGATCGGCGCACGGTCGCCGCTGTCCCATGTGTCAAACCAGTCTCCGTTTTCCACGCAGACAACATGACCGCCGAGAGCAAGTACATATTTTCCCTCGGGCTTGCTGTCGGCAAAAGCCGCAACACTGCATGCATCCTCGCATACTCTGCGCTGCCAGCCCTCGCTTTTGAGGTATGCACCCCATACAGCGTCAGCCGACGGCATGTCTCCGTCTCTCAGCGATTGTACAAACAATCCGGTCGCAGTAGTTTCCCAATCTTTGTCAAGCGCTTTGCAAAGAGCACGGACAACACAGTCGCCTACCCGTTTTCCCCTTGGGTTTGGGTTGTAAAATCTATACACAGCCTCGCCGCCTTTCCGTTAATATTGTAAAATAAAAAAGGCACCTGCGCCATGTCGCGCAAATGCCTTTTATGTGTCTATTTCGGGTCAGATGTGAGCCGTTAATGTATTCATGCAGCGGTATACGATCCGCTTGATCTGGCGGTCGCTCATGCCGAATTCCTCCGCGAGCGGCTCAAAGCAGATACCGTCAAGCAGCCTCCGCTTCATAATAGCCCTGTCCCTCTCGGATAATATCCATTCGTCTATGAGCGCCGTCCATCCCGAGTATCCTCTCTCGTCAATACCCATGCCACACACCCCGCCGCGATGATAACCGCCTGTACGATTATGAACGCAATGAGCTTGTTTGTCAGTTTCCGGTTGTGCCACATGGCTGTCTCATAAACGATATACGGTATATCTTTCATCATGTAACGACCTTTCCGTTTAATTTTGCCTCAGCCTATCTTGAGTCTTGCCCCGACCTTGCAGTGCTGCTTAAGATACCATCCGGCATTGTTATGACCGGACAGACAGATGCAGCCCTTTGGGATAGGCGTGTTGGATTTGCCGTCAACGATCCGAGTAATTATGCCCTTGCTGTTGACGATAACGTCGACACCCCACTTGTTAAAGCCCGTTGTCGCTCTGCCGTCTGTGATGAGGACAAGTGCATTAGTTCCTCTGCTTGTATTGATGCCTGTAATTTCACCCATGCTGATTTTCACCTTTTCTTTCGTATATCCATTAAGTCCGAGTTTCTGTATTTCGGCGGGGAAGTCTCTGTACATATAGTCCTGATCGCATGTAACACCCGCCACCTTGTTGGTGCGTATGGTGTTAGTCTCGCCGCCGAACTGCCACATGCCTACCATATTAGCGGGCTTGTATGTGCAAGCGTCAGCCCATTGCGCTATCCAGTGCGTATAGTGTTGCAATTCGCTGTCATACAAATAGCTGTCGAAAAACGATTTGAACGAATATACACCGACGAAAAAGCCCCGGTCTTCAAGATAATCGCACCAAGCTTTTACTATATCGGTGTTCGCTCTCTTGCAGAGCTTTTTTTGTACGCTGTCTTCAATGTCGAAGTATATCGGCAGTTCAAACTGTTTGCCTGCAAGACAGTTGCTATACAGATACCGCGCTTCCTCGACCGCCTGCGCCGAGTTCTGCGCCATGCTGTACTGATATACACCCACGGCAAGCCCCGCAGCCTTTGCAGCCTTGTAAAATTCCTCAAACTTTGCGTCCTTGCCGCCGTCTGCAAACGGTGCAGAGTATGCCCCGCGCAGCACTACAAACTTTACGCCCTCTGCCGCAGCGCGTTTGAAATCGAAGTTACCCTGCCAGCGGGACACATCTATTCCGAATACCTTACTCATTCCCGTCACCTTCGGTCTGCTTCTGAATGTTCATGAGCACCGCGATTGCTACGGTTGTGCCGAACTGAATAAGCGCCGCCGCAATAGCTTCCTTTGAAAAATCGGTGGTAATTGCGGTGAGCAGAGCAATACCCGCGCCCGCAGCGCTCTGAATGAGCGTCCTCAGAACTCTTTTCCAATTGAATTTCATTTTAATATCCTCCTTTATTTTGCCGCCTCTGTGGGCAGTTTTAACGTGTCGTGAAACAGCTCGGTCGCAACGTCGTTGCCGCCGAGTGCGTGATATGCCGCATACGCTCTTGTCAGCGCTTCGCGGGCATATATGGGGCAAAAACCCTTTGCCGTGTACTTGTCATGATCGCGGAGTATCTCTGCACGGAGCAGGCATTGCATGCCGTCCTCAAGAGCGGCATACTTTCTCTTCATCTCCTCGTCCCGCTTTTTCATTTTCTTTGTAGCACTGATCGCTATCGAGACCGCCCCGCCGAGAACGAACGGCACCGCCCAGCGGATTATTGCGTCAACTATCTGTATCCACATTTCGCACCTCCTCGGCCGCAAAGCCTGTCCAGTCCATATTTGCGATTTCGGCAGAGAGCGCTTCATATTCTTCTGCCGTTATTTCCACGCCGCCGAGACCCGTACCGATCATAAGCAGCTGCCCGCCTTCATCAATCTGTTTGTAATATCTCATTTGAGTCCTCCTATACCATAGCTATCCATCGGTAGGTGTATGTCAGAAAGTACCATGCCGAGCCGCCGTTAGTCGGCAGATATATGTTTGATGCCGTATCTGCCGTCTTGCTTGATGTGCAGTCTACAATATCGCCCTTTGCACAAAGCAGATAGCTGTGCGGGTTTGAGGCTCTGTTGTATGTTACGGCAAATGCTATCTCCTGAGTGTTAGGAGATGCGTCAGAACTAATGCTGCCGACAAATACATAGCTCGGTACAACTCCGAGACCGTGCTCAATTGACACTTCTTTCGTCATTGTCACAGGCGTGCACTGAAAAGTCCCCGTGGATATACCCTCCGGCAGGCTGCCGCCCGTCTCAATAGCCGTTATCGCCGCCGCCATAGCGGAAAGCTTGTATGTGTCGGTGCTGCCGTTTTTGCCGCGTATAGCGTCGGCTATGGCTTTAATGCTGTTTTCTTCGTACAGTTTCTTTGACATCAGTAGCTCACCTCCGTACCGTCCGGCAGAGCAGCTATTACATCAGCGACAATTTCCGCCTTGTCCGCCGCTGTCCAGTAGTCTGTTCCCTTGACGGGAGTATGCCCGTCCACGCCGGGAGTTCCGGGGGCTCCCTGCGCTCCGGTGTCACCTTTGTCTCCCTTTGCTCCGGGGTCTCCCTTATCGCCCTTTGCTCCCGGGTCGCCTTTATCCCCCTTTGCACCGGGTGCTCCGGCATCGCCCTTGTCGCCCTTGTCTCCCTTGTCACCCTTTGCAACGGTAGTGCTGATAACATTTCCGACTATCTGCACATTGTCTCCGGCAATAAGGGCGTTCTGCTTTGCATCCCATGCGGCAGCCTCTTCATCGGTAACATAGTGTACAATCTTTCCGTTTGCCCGCATTTTTCCGGTGGACGGCTGCACTCGAAGCCTACTGCTGTATGTAGCTTTGTAGAATCCGTCCGTAAGCAGTACGCTTCTCCACTTATCCTCAGTCGACGACTCCGCAAATACTCTTTCGATATCCGCTGTATAGTAGCCGCTCTCCGCGACATTGCCTTTGCCGTCAAATACGGCAATGCAGTCTGCTTCCGCTTCCGGCACCTTCGGCATCTTCGTATCAAGCCCGGTCTGCACGTCCTTGACATCCGCAAGCGCCTTGTCAAGCCCGGTCTGCGCGTTTTTGACATCCGCAAGCGCCTTGTCAAGCGCGGAGTATGTGTCTGTCGCTTCGATTGCCGCGTCGTTCTGCAGCACCGCCTCCGCGTAAATTTTAAACCTTGCGCTTGTGAGCGTGTCCCCGCCGCTCCCGATGATGCGGATTTCGCATTCCGACTCTCCCGCTTCGATCTCCGACGTGAGAAAGGTATGCTCTATGCGGTCGGCATATGCCGTGCACTCGCTGTAATGCGTCGCCGTCGCGCCCTTTATATACATTGTGGCGGTGTAATCGGCGCCGCCGCTCTCATTTACAGGCAAAGAATAAGGTTTGAGACCGCTCATGAGGCGTATTACAACAAGGCGTGTCTTTGTGTCGCCGAGTTTGAACCCCTCAAGAACGGCTTGAAAACCGCCTTTGTTCGTGTCTAAAGTAATATCGTACATTTCAGCACCTCCGACACAAGTATAAAGAAAAAACGAGGGTAGGTGATACCCTCGTTTTTATTCAGTCTTCCTTCCACTTTCTCACAGTGGATTTTTTGATAACCTTGTGACCGTCAACGGTTACATCGCCGAGAATGTCTGCTATGCGCTCCCGCTCGTCTTCGTCTCCGTCTTTGTAAAGGTCTCTGTAGTGACCGGAAAGCAGGCTGCGAACTGAGGTGAAAGCTTTTCCCTCAGGGTCGTCGGCTTCCTTTTCCTTGTAATAGTCCACCTTGAGACGGTAGTATTCTTCGAGCAGGTCGTAGTTTCCTTCCTCAACATCCGCAATAATGTCTTTTTTCGTTGCGGTCATGCCGTCGATCTGAGAAACGGTGTCAACGTCCTCGTCCTCGTCCGCGCTGTCCTTCAGCGCCTTGTTTTCGGCAGAAACAACAGCGGCGACAACATATTCCTTGTCAAAGCCGTCGTTTGCTATGTCGCGTATGATGCTGTCATATTTCTCATAGTCACCGTCCATGTGCGCGGCGGCGGCTTCGGCAATACGAATGTCGTTGTCCTTCAGACAGTCGATAACGCGGCGGCGGAAATCCTTCTCGCCGAGCCTGTCCTGTGTACGTGCGATGTATGTATCGTCGTCGTTCATAAAGGCGTAGTACAGCTTGCCTTTGTCGTCGCGCGGCGTGGTAAGGTTACGGCTCAGCCCGTTTTTCCATGCGGTGTCGGCTGCGGTATTAGTGGTGGTTTTCGTGGCGCTTTGCCATTCTGTGGTAATTGTACGGTATATAGCGCGGAAATCTCTTGTAAGGCTCGTCATGGCAACACCGCTCATGTCAGCCAATATGGAAAGGGCATCCCATGACGCCTCGGCTCTTTCCTTGGCGTTCTTGCTTTCGTCTCCCCAAACCTTTGCGAGCTTTTTCACCTTTGTCATAAGGTCTCCGATAATTTCCACATCCGGTCGGTCGACATTAAACCCGTTAAAGACCAAACTGTATATGTCCTTAAACCACGGCAGCAGCATGAACGGATTGATATTGTCTATTGAATTCTCAATAAACGCCTGCAGATATTTCTCCCAGTAGTTTTTATCGTCATCGTCGTCTCTGAAAGCGTCCGCAAATGACCTGATAGCCGCGGTAAATATCTGGCTTGCAATAAGGCTTGCAAAAATCCCTGCAGCTTTTCCTTTTTCTCCGTTCATCAAGTGGCGAATTCCGTCATAAGCCATATTCAGTGTGGTAATAGGCTCTGCCATGAACTGAGTGATAAACTTACTGAATACGTTTCCGTCCCTCATTATTTTGGAGCGGGCGAATATGGAGTCGTATACCTGTGTTTTGTTTGTGATTTCATCAAAGCGGTCTCCCGCTTTTTTGAGCACATCCTTGTAGGTATAGTCTGCGTTGGATTTTTTGAAATTATCAATCGCTTCGTTTCTGCAGGCGTTCCATATCCACATCCATGTGACTTGGTCGAGTTTTTCCGCGACCCAGAACTGACCCTCCTGCAGCCCCTTTGCAGCTGTATGACCGAAGGTGTTTCCTTTTGCGCCGAGGTCTGTAATGGTTTTGCCTATAGACTGCTTGGTGTTGATGTCAACACCGCCGAGCTGCTTGACCACCCATGTAGAGGCATACTGTGTCATTTCGGCAAGAGATTTTCTTTGCTGCGCCTCCGACATGGTCTTTGCCTTTACGCCTATGAAATACTTCGGATTGATTTCCGCAAAAGCACGCATGACAGCGCACGGCTGCTGAATTGCAACAGCTAAATTCAGTCCCGTTCGCGCAGCCTTCACTGCGCTGAACAGCCGCATATATGCCAAATCTCCGTCGCTTCGTATACCGCCGTTTACATCCGTAAGGAACTTCATCATTTCGCCGTACAGCTTTGAGCCGAGAACATCGCGCACTCTTGTACTGCCGTCCTCGGACTGTGATGTGCCGTTGATGACTTTTGTAATGTCCTCAAGGGGAAGTGTAAACGCAGCATATGCCGCCATATCCGATGCATGAGTCTGATATACGTTAACAAAGCTTGAGATAGAGAGCGCCTGCGTCGCATTGGCAACGGTCTTGATGGTAAACTTGCTGTTCTTGAGCTTTGCGGTGTTGTTTTTCGGGTCTATGGTACTCCTGAGATAGTTGTTGTCAACCGTCAGAGTTATATAGTTATCCTCGCCGAAAAGCATGATGTCGTAAAGCTTCATGGAAACAGCATTGCCGTCCGCTGCGATTTCGGTAGACATGTATTTCTGCATCTCGTCTCCGAAGCGGCGCATGTCGTCGCTGAGCGTCTTCCCGAATTTGGTAAGATCGTTCTCCGTAAGCGTCATCATATCCGCATTGGCATAGACTGTCTCTTTGCCGTCTGCCACCAAACGCATCTTGCCGCCCTCAAGCCTGAAGCCGTCTCCGAGCAGATGGACCCGACCCTGTCCGCGCTTGGCGGTGAGATACAGCGTCAGTATTTCGCCGCCGGTGAGCCGGGCGGTTTTTCCGTTATCAAATGTAATGTCGAACTTTTGGTTGAACATTTTTTCCTTGATACCGTATTTCTGCGCCGTTTCTCTGTATTTATCCGCATACTTGAGTATAAGCCTGCCGCTGTCCCCTTCGGCTCTCTGCAGATTGCGGTAGAGCTGATAAAGCGTATCGCTGCCGGACTGCTTGAAAAGCTCATAGGGCTTCAGATTGTTCCAGTACAGCATGTTCGCCGTGCGGTCTTTTGCACCTCGCACAAAGTCGCTTCTCGAAACCTTTTTGTTTCTTGCGTCCTTTGTCTCTCCCGCTACCTTTGCGGTAGTCTCCGAAACGCTGCGGCTGCTTCTGAAAAGCTTGTTCGCGTCCGAGATTTTTTTCTGCACCGCCTTGGTAACGGCAAGAACGTCTTCCAGCTGGTCTGCGGTAAGCAGATACAAGGGTCTCTCACCGATTGAGTGCCGCAGATCTTCAATTGCCCGCGCAAGATCGGATACGTCAATGTAATAAGTGCTGTCCGCATTGTCGTATGTCTTGTAGTACGAAAGCATCTCGGAAAGATAGTCCGCGGCTCTGACATTTCTCTCACCGCTCTTTTCGATAGATGAAAGCTTTTTCTCTATCTGCTCCGTAAGAGAATTGTAACTGTCAAAGTCTTGCTTGAGCTGCCCCATACGCGCGTCTGCGTCGGCATAATCCTTTGAGCCTTTGTCATACTGCTTTATGCGCTCCGCAAGCTGAGTATACTCTGTATACGCATCAAGGTATTTCCCTCGCCGCTTTTCAAGGCTGGCAATTGCGTTCTCAGCCCTTGCAATGCGTTCATCGTAATTCTGAGTCCGTGAGTCTATCTGCTCACGGAACGCCTTAACAATGTCCCTCAGAGCACTGGGGATGTGCTTTGTCTTGCTGTCTTCCTTGGCAAGCTTGTCAAGCTTATCGATGCGCTTCGCAATGTCCCGAACGATCTCGCGCCGTCTGCGGTTTTCCTCCCGCTGCGCAAGCGTGTCCTTTATGCCCTGCGCCGCTTCCTGATATTTCTGCTTCTGTGAGCGCAGGGCGGCTTTTGAACGCAGCTTCTCCGCAATAACAGCCTCTTTCGATTTTCTCTCGGCAAGAGTTTTGAAGGTGTCGTATCCTCTGTAGCCGTAGAATTTGCTGTCAAGCCGGTTGAGCTTCTTGGCAATACGCTCCTTTTCTTCATTCAGGGAGGGAAGAGCGCTCCTGTCCGTACCCTTGGTGAAAGAGATTTCCTTGATTTTCCTGTTGGTCTCAGCAAGCTCCTTCTGCAAAGCGTTTGCTTTCTTAACCTCAGACTTCAGCTTTTCGACAAAGCTTTTTTCCTCATCCGTTTCGGCAACAGCTTCCATGTCCGAAACAAGAGTGTCTCTTGATGTTTCGGTCTCTTCCGAAAACTTCAGTCCTTGAACGCGTAAGGAAACGTCTTCTTCAACCTTTGTATGAATTCCGCCTCGGACTTCGAGTCGCGCAGTATCTCCAAACCCTTTTGTGTCACTTCGTAACTTTGCTCGTCCGAAGTTGCTCTTGCCAGTTGCCTTGAAACTTTCCGCATTGAATCCGTATACTTGTCCATGGTTTCTCCTTTGCTCGATGAAACGTTCAATGTCTTTTTGCGATAATCCTTTAGTAGCTGTTCCTCTAAAAAATTGGTCCTTGAGAAATTCCATCTCCGTTGCATTATCCGTGTTGAAAACCAACACCGATTCATACCTCGGATTTTCAAATGTGCCTGAAACGAATACTATCTTGTTGTTGACCTCAACAGCATAGCTGCCGTCCTTGAGTCGGAATTCCTTGCGCTTTTTGTTTGTGAAAAGCTCTGCGACGGCAGAGTAAAGCTTTGACGCATCTTCTCTTGTAAGAAGTGTCCTTGCCCATCCGCGTCTATTATAATCCTTCACAGACATATTTGCAAGAGCTTTTTCGATTGCAGCCTTTTCATTTTCGGCAAATTCGTCGGCAGTCTCCTCTGAAAACTGCATTCCTTCATGCTCGGATTTGTACTTGTCGACGAATTTGTCTACTACATCATTGGCTACAGGATAGCTTTGATGCCCGCCTGTATATTCGTCAAGCATTTTTCTTGATTCTCCCATGTTGAAGTCGGGACGTACAGCCTTCTGCGGAGAGCCGTTGCCGTCATTGTCATACATTTTGAAATCAATTAAAAGCTTCCAATATCCGTCTGTGGAACCGTCCGTTTTCAGTGAATACCGACCGTTGCCGTCATAGTCAAGGAATTTGTAAAATTTAGGGCGCTTATTGTTTTTGGCGCACATATCAAGATATGCTTCGGCATTTTCCCTACCGGATTTTGAAAAATCCCAGTATTCATTCGGCATGTAATTTGTGGCTTTGTCAAGCACCTGCCTGCCGCGGTATTCGTGATATGTTTTCTTTATCAGCTTCTCATTTTGTACATAGGTGTAATCCTTTGTGCCTTTTGGGAGACCCATTGCATTGTACTGCCCCTTTTTCCACTGTGAACGGTGGAAGGGAATAATGAAGTCGATTCGGTCGTCCGTCATCGCGGCGAAGGCTTGCTCATCCGTAAAAGTAACAAGGATAGTACCGACGTTTTCTGAATACTGATCTCTTAATTCAAAAGCCGTGTCGTGAGGCATTCCCTCACGGTCGTCGAATATCAGCCTTCCGTTTTCATCTACGCCTTTTGCAATAAGCGAGAGATTTATTTTCAGTCCGGTATTTCCGAAAGCCCTTGCGAACTCAGGAACTTTGGTATATGCCTGTCCAGCAAGCCCCGCCTCGGACATATCCATAATTACCTGCATGGTGTCTATCAGGTGAACGATTTCAAAATCGGAAAAGCTCTGCATGCGTATTCCGCCGTTAAGATTCTTTCGTTCGATGGAACTGTCGCTCTTAAACAGTTTTTTAATTTCGTTTCTGTAAGCCTTTCTCGATTCGTAAAGCTTGGGCTTTTGCTGGGAGGCAAAGAGAGCCTTGTCGCTGTCCTTCAGCTTGCCGTAATGATTCCAAAAATATTCATAGCTTTCGTATGCCTCGGGATGATTTATTCTCATTTGTTCAACGCCGTCGGGAGTATTTACGTCTGCCATGTCGGGTATCCATGCGTTGGGATTGTCTCTCTTGTACAAATTAATAAATTCTTTGGCGAATTTACCCATTTGTGCGCGGCTCCCCTCGACGTAGCAAAGACCGCATGTGGCTTCATATCCGGCTGCAATGAGCATGTTTCTTAAATCGAGAATCTCGTCTGCTGTCAGCGCGGTATTACGCAGGCGCTTTTGTATTTCGGAGAACGTACCTGTGTATATTCTGCGCTTTTTGCAAAGTGTAGTGTAGTCAAAGCTTCCTCCGTATTCCGCATTGCTGACAAATGCACTTCCAAAGCTCGATGCCCTGTAGTCAAGTCTTACTCTGTCATCAGCGATCGTCTTTGCAATGGAATTGACATCATCAATATACTTCAGAGCCTTTGCCTTTGAGACACCGAGAGCGGCGCTGAGAGCTTTTGCAGCTTCATTTCTGTGCTGAACGTAATCGGATTCTCTCCATGTTTCCTCTGAAAAAGCAGGAGACACGGAATCCGTTTTTGCGTCAAACTTGATTTTCCCCTTTGTTTCTTCGGAAATCTTTTCTGTATTTCCGTCATTTTGCTCTTCCTCCGACAGCTGCAGCCCCTCTTTCTCCGCCTGCTTTTCGAGAATGTCAAGATTTTCTCTTGCCTTTGCGTTCTCCGCCTCGGCGAGAGCGTCCCTCATGTTCCGTATGGAATTCTCAAGAGCGTTGTCAAATACCTCCTGTACCTCCTCAAGGCTTTTGAGTGCTTCTCTGAGCTTCAGCGCTGCATCGTGCAGCTCCTCGTTGCCGTCGTACATATCCGTCTGCGCCTTACGAAGATTTGCGATAAATTCCCGTACCTTCGTGACTACCTTTACAAACAGATTTGCGTTTTCCATAGCAAGCTTTTCAAGCGCCTTGCTGTCGCGCAGAAGCATTTCGCAGCCGTCCGCAATGACCTCATCGGATGCCATGGCATAACTCATGCCGAGCTTGTCCATTTTTTCCTTAACAAGCGCGTCAAAATCAGCCTCCAAAGCGTCGCGGATGAAGTCTGTCAGTACGTTGTAATCGGCTTCGCTCCACACCTTTATGGAGTGTGTTATCTCATGCGCAAGCGTGTGACCGAGAATTCCGCGCACCTCGGCGGCGTTGTATGCTGCATCGGCACGCAGATATATTGTGTTGGTCTCCGCATCATACGCGCCGTTTATCAATGTATCCCCGATGCGCTTTCCGTGCAGTTTTGCGTCCTCCGAAAGAAATTCAACGTCATATCCGAGCTTTGCCAGAGTGCGTGCAACATTTTTCGCTCCGCTTTTGTTTTTGCCGAGATGTTCTTCTCCTCGCACCTCGCCCTTTGCGCGTCCTCTTTCCTGAATAACTCGCTCGGCTCTCGCCTTGATGTTTCTTTTCATTTCGCTTTGTGCTCTCGCTTTTACTCCCTGCTCGATAGCGGAGGTCACAAGAACGTTGTTGACTTCGGCATTCTGCGTGAAATATATTCTGCTCTTATACCCTGCTACACGTTCGCCGTTCTTTGCCGCTCCGGTCTCGCCGAGAGAGCGATACAGTCCCCACGTTGTAGCGAACACTCCCTTGTCAGTGCCGTTTGCATACTTGCGGTATGCGCTTATCATCTCGTTTGCTTCTGCGTCGGTCATACCCTTTACGGCATTGACAAACAGCGTTTTGTCCTTTGATGTAAGACCGAATTCGCCGCTGTCAACCTCTGTGCCGTCTTCAAGTATGTACTTTGTTTTGCCGCCCTCTCGCTTAATGCCGTATATGCTGCTTGCGTTGTAGGCTTTTCCTTCGGAAGACTCCTTGGTTTCGACAATATCATTGATCATATTGCGCACCTCGGAAGTCTCTGTGCGCTTCTGTACGGCTTCAAGAGCCTCAAAAACTTTTTCGACGTTTTCCTCTGTAAGAACGCCGTTTGCGGAAAGAGCGGAAATGGCGCTGACATCGGCGGTGCCGGTTGCGATTTCGGCAACCATCTCCGCAAGGCTTTCATTGTTGTTCACAATAGGCATTGCCGTTTCCTTTGCCGCTTTCAGCTCGGCTTCGACAACATTCTGTGCAAGCTTGCCCATGTTTCTGTTCCGAACCGCGTTTCTGACCTTGGAAACAAGCTTTCCTACGCCGCGGCCTTCGGGCACTTCCTCTGAGGCTTTGGATATGTCAAAACCTCGCTTTTCAGCGATTTCAAGCACATTTTTCCCCGCATCCGTTCCCGCAATGGACTTTCCGATATCGGTCTGATTTTTTATGTCTGCAACACTGTTGCGGGCTGCGGAGACTCCCCCTCCGATAACAGCAGCAGTACCGCCCATAATACCGCCCACAAAGCCGCCCCAAGCCTGCTCTGCGGCAGAAGCGAGCACATCAAGAAAAGCTTTCTTTTTGGCTTCCTCTCTGCTGAGTCCTTCCGCCTCATAGGTGAGTATTGCGTTCGAGAACTTTGAGTGATCTTGATTTATGACAGCATCAGAGAAGCGGTTCATGATTTCGGTAACTACTTCTTCGCTGCCCTCAACCGCGCCCTGTCCCAGCATTTTCAGCAGATTTTTATCTTTTACAAAAGACTTCATGAACGACTTGAAGCTTGTAACGTCAAAGCTGCTTTCGAGAAATTTGTCAACGAGCGAACCTATTGATATTTTCTCGCCGAGATATTCGGCAACACCGGAGGCAAAACCGTATGCCAGCGCCTCGTTCGTAGTCGAACCGTTTTGAACAGCCTCCTGCAGACCGCTTGAAGCAGCCTGCCCGGAGAGAATAACGCTTGCGACAACCTGACCTGCCGCGGGACCGAATGCATAGCACGATCCTACAACGGTAGCCAGCGAGTTGATTCCGGATGAAACCCCGCTGTATGTGCTTGTCCAGAATTTTCTTGCCCTTTCGGAAACACCTGCTTCCTGCATTGCTTTGTCGTATATTTCCGTCTGGGCTCCGATGATTTCGCCGGATATGTTTGTGGCATAATCATCATAGGTGTTAATCGGGCGAAAACTATCGCTGTTGTAGTCGCTGTGCCCTATAGAATCCATAAGGTTGAAAATATAATCGGTGCCGGAGACAAGAGCGAACGGCACGGCTGAAATAGCCGAAGCAATTCCGCCGAGAGCCTTACCGACAACGGGAACGCTGTTCACTCCCTCAACTGCCGTCTGAACTGTTTCCTGAACTTTTGCCGCTCTTTCCTTGTCCCGCTGCAGCTTTGCGTAGTCTTTAACAGCGTCATAAGTCGCCCCGGACTCGCTTTTAAAATTTTCTTTCAGCTTGTTCAACGCATCGCTGTTCTTAATTTCACTGTTTATCCGGTTCTTGGTTTCAATGCTGTATATTCCGTCTTCTTTGGCATAGTTTGTTCCGTACTTTTCGTCATATTCTTTGACAATATCAAGGTACGGCTTTTTCTTTTCGGCACTTACAGTGCTGTTTTCCGAAAGCCACTGCATTGCATCCGTGACTTTTTCAATAAAATTGATTTCATCGTATGCTGCTGCGGCTGCACTGTTGTATCCTCCGTATCCCTTATCAGTCGCCGCTTTGTATGCGTTGCCGACCTTGCGCTCATAGTACAGATTTTCCCATGACATGGCGCCGGAGTTGCCGTTGTCGTCTGTGTAGTAATACGCTACATCGCGTCCGGCATAATCATTGTCTATCATATTACGCAGCTTTTCCATACGCTGCTGGTTGTCTGCGTATTCTTCCGCGTAATCGCCGTAAGGATTGAATGAAGACACATTCCCGTCGGCTTCGGCGAGTTTGATTAACTCCTCATTCCTCTTTGTGAGTCTGTCGATCTCTCCCAAAGCAATTTTCTGTTTGTATGACGGATTGCCTTTATCTTTGATTTTTCTGAGTATTTCATCGTCTGTCATGGTAGACACTTTGTCTTCCGTCAGCAGCAGTGAAGAAAGATAGTCTTTATCTTCAGATGTCAGCTTTCTCCCCTGATATCTGCGCCCCTGTCCCATTTCATCGGGGGCTGCTCCCGCATCGATCGTTCTGTCGGAAAGAGCGGCTTCGATATCTCTGTATTTGCTGTTTTCGTTAAGTCCCGCTTTTTTAAGCGCACTCTGTGCCGCTGCTCTTTCCTCGACGATTTTGTTGAATTTATCCCGTCCGCCGGCGGCTGCCGAACTGTTGAAATAATCGCTGAAAGTCTTGTCGTCCTCGGTCGTGTCGGTATCAATAATCGAGTTGACATTCTGCAGAGCGGCAAGATAACCCTCCGGAGTCAGAAAAGCCTTGTTGTCCTCAATGCTCTGCTTTATCTTTTTTGCACGGTCTTTGTAGCTCTGCATGGATACCTTGAGTCCGGGAGCCTGCATATTTTCATATTTGCTGTCAACTCCCAAAACATACTTGCTGCGCTCGGTGTAATCCTTGTAATAGTCATTGTAAAGCGATTCTATATCCTTGGAAATTGCGTTAACCCTTGATGATATTACAGTATCGTCCACACCGAAATTGCTTGTAGCCTCAAATCTTCCGCCTGCGGATTTCTTTTTGAAATTCTTTGTTGCTTCAAATGCCATGTCAGCCTCCGTAGATTACTTGTATCTGTCTTCCTTGATTCTTCCGTGCGTGTTGCCCTGCGTGTTTTTGTCATCAAGTGTTTTTCGGGTAAAACGCTTGCCGTTAACGTAGTACGCCTGATATGCGTTCTTTGTGCCGTCCCATATCCAGCCCAGCCCGTCCGAGTCGAACCATACATTCTGCGTACGTCCGTTCACTACATCGGTGTAGCCGGACCGCGTCAGCTTCTTCCCGCCTACGTTGTTGGGCTGATAGCCGTTTGAAAAGGCTTTTTCTGAATCGTACTTGCCGTCAGTCATAACATCCGGGTTCTTCGACCTTGTATAAGGATTAACGCCTGTTTCGATAGCCTCTTCTTTGCCGCCGGGGTTGGTAAAGTAAGTTTTTCCGTCTTCGTCTTTGTACTTGTAGTTGTACAGTATAGAGTCGACCTCCTCTGCGTCCGCAGTATCTTCGCTCCTGTTCCGCTGCGACTGTGCAAACTGTCTTTCCCACTGGCTGTCGGATACCTTGTCTCGCTCCTTCTGATATGCAAGCTGTTCTCTTGCAAGGGCATCGGCGGCATAGCTGCGCTCCAGTTCGGACGCACTCTTATATTCGTCCGCGGCTATAGTGTAATCCTGAAGAAGACGGGCATATTCTGTCTGATCCGCATCGCCGAGGGCATTTGCCTTGTTCAGCATATCCTGTCCCTCCTGCACATATCTCGAATACGCGCTCTCGCTAAGCTGAGGCACAACATCATTGAGCTTTTGCATATAGTTGTTGTATACCTGCTGTCCCGCAGTCTGAGCATAACTGTTGCCGTATCCGCCCGTAAGCGCCGCAGCCTGTCCCATTGTGTCCTTCATGGCAAGCCTACCCTGCCTTGTGTAGCTGTCCTTGTACTGGTTATACACCGGGTCGGCGTTGAAGTCGTATGTAAACTTTCCGCGGTTAACATAATCGTTTATGGCTTTGGCATACTGCGCGGCATATGTTCTGTCGCTCTGCAGCGCGGCTCGGCGCCTTGCAAGATCTTCAAGTGCCCTGTCGCTTTCAAGCGCATATTTGCTTCTGCGCTCATCCGGATTGTAAGCCGTAACCTTAATGTTACCCCCGCCGCTCACTATTTTCGTTGCCATTGTTTTTATCCTCCATATTCAGAATTTCGCATAAATGCTTTGCCCACTCATATAGCTCTTCGATGCTTGCCCCTTTGGGCGGTTCTATAATAATCATCCCGCATACTCCGTTTCTCTGTAAACAGATATTATCTTGCAGTCTCCGATACCCTCAAAGCGCAGCCTGTATCGGTCGCAGCGCTGAGGGATGAAGAAAATATCGATCGGCATGTCATCGCTGCCGGTATATGCGCCGCAGCTTTCCCATTCGCCGTCATCGTATGAAACAAATGCTGACATTACGCTGCCGCGCGGAAGCTTCAGCTTGATTTTTATTTTGTTTACTCTCTTGTAGTAAATATCTCCGTATCCGAGGCTGCCTGTCTCAGCATACCATTTGATGCCGCTCTCGCCTCCGCTTACGGTGAAAATCTTGCCGTCGGAGCCGAGAATATAAAAATCCTCTGCGCAGCGCATCATTTTCAGAGCATTTGTGTTGTCTTCGATGTGCCACAGCTTAATCTGAGTGTCATAGACCAAAAGCAGATATTCGGTGCCTCGCCGTGCGCTGACGTAGTATTTGCCCATGTATGCCCCGCCTACAGCATCGTCGTATACATCGTTTCCAAGAGCGGCATCAACCTTGACCGGAACTCCACCGGAGTATGCCATAAAACCGTCGTAAGAATGGTAGTAAAGCACCTCGTCGACCACAGCGACCGACTTGTCTCCGCCGGGCTTTATGCCTCTGTAATTGTATGTAACAAGCTGAAAAGACGAAGGGGAGGTTCCGTATACTCTCACAATAGCGTTTTCCTTGAAGAAAATCGGATATCCGCCGTAAACCGCCGCTCCGGTCCATGCTCCGTCCGAACCGACTGAAGCAGTCCATGAGTCCATTGCAGTGCCTTCGTACTTGTACCAGTTTTTCGCATCCCCAAGGGCAGAGCAGTATATTTCGTTTATAACGTCCTCCGACGTTTTTCCGTCCTTGTGTCCGTAATAGCACCCCCACAGGCGATTGTTGCATTCCACAACAAAATCCATGGTCGGCACTTTGCGCGATATCTCAACGACAGCATCGCCGGCGACGGTTTTTGTTATCACCTTGTTCAAAAATCCGTTGAGTATCAGCCCTCTTTCCGATATCGAGCTGATGATATAAGAGCCGTCGCACTCGTTGCCGATGCCGTCAATGTTGATGCAGTCGCCCTCGGAAAATCCGTCAAAGGGAGCAACCTCGTAAACGCCCTGCAGATTCTTCTGCCTCTCTCCGTTCCGTTCTCCTATGTATGCATACTCTCCGTCGTTGTCGCGCGAGTCCGAGCTTGCAAAAGAAAGCATAATGTAGTTCTGCGTCTGCGCTACCCATTCATTTAGGGCGGACGAGTATGCATACAGCTTTCCCGTGACGCTGTCCCGCCATCTCATGCCGTTTGCGGGATTGTCGGGCTTTTCGGTCACTACCGCTGCAGCTGCGTCGCTTTCATATGCTTTAACCACATACCCGGTGATTGTAATGTACCGTCCCTTGACCGCATATGCCGCAAGCCAGTCGGCGGCAGTGCCGTGACCTGTCAGCACAAACCCGCCTGACGGCACGGTTACGGAGGGCTCTGCCGTGTAGCTTACAACCTTGGTCACGATGCCGGTGTTGTCAACATACACGTTGATGCCCCATTTGTTATATCCCTCGGGAGGGTTGCTGGTGATTATCACCATTTCGTTCGTTCCGCGCCCGTAGGTTTCTCCGGAGGCTCCGGTATACTTTTTGTTTGCCGTTTTTGTCGACATCGGCGAGTCGTCAAGCCGCCCCTTCTCGTCGCACGGCGCCATCCTAAAGGTAATGTATCTGCCCAATTGGTCGGCATCCGAAACCTCGGTGTTCCTGTATACCTTTGTCGTATTTGAAAGCTTCGTAAATTCTGTTTTGACAGCCCCTATGCGCACTGCCTGCGGGAATGCGTAAATATACCCCGCCTGAGCTACAAGCCGCGTTTCCGCCGCATCTCCGCCTATTTTCCGCGCCGCTTTTGCATCTGTTCCGTCCCTGTTGAGAAAGCTGACATATGTTTCGGTGCCGTCTTTTGTCACGGCGGCAACAGTACCCTGCTTCAGACCCTCTCTCGTGCCGGATGTGTCGCACGGCACAAAATCGTACACACCTGTAATTCCGGTTGTGCCTCTGCCGTCACGCACAGCCAAAAGAGGGTAATATTTGGATGTCATGTTGCGCATGTCGTGAAATTCGCTTTCGCTTATGCGTACATTCGCATTGTATCCGCCGAAGGTATCAGTGTAATAGGTTTCCGGCGTTTGTGTTCCTATTGTTTCCATCGCTTACCTCAAAATCTTATGTAAGACTTTCCGTGCACGTGCGTCCGCCTGTACCAGTTTGCAAAATCCTCATAGGCAGACGAGAAATTCTGTACGGCTGCATTGTAGCCGTTGCTTTCTCCGTTGCTTTCATATATTTTTGCTTTCAGATAATAGTCGTATGCTTCGCCGTATACGTACGGTATGATAAGCTCCTGTTCGCCGTCTGTATACGGCGTAAATTCCTTACCGTCCCAATCAACGTATTGAGTGATAATTTCGTTGTGTATTTTCGCGTCAAGACGGCTCAGCCATTTTATGAGCTGCGCGTCGTCATACTTACCGCGGGTAAGCGCTCTTGTCTGAGCAATAACATCATTGATTTTCATATCGCACCTCCATGACAAAAGTATAAGAAAAAAACGGGGGTAAGTGATACCCCCGTTTTCTGTTAATTAAGCGCCTTTGTTTTGGCTGTTTCCTGCAGTTTGCGGCTTGTTTCGGCACCTTCAAGATCAAATCTTTCGGCACCGTTAAGTATTTCCACTACAGATTCAGGCACTTCAACAAACTCGCCTCTCTTGATGAGATATGTTTTGCCGTTGTCTCCGACAAATTTGTCGTCTTCAAGCACGCCCGGAACATAGGGCAGCTTGATTCTTACTCTTTTTTCTGACATGTTAAAACCTCTTTCAGTTTTCGTTGTCCGTTGCCGAGAACGTAGAAGCAGAGATAACGTCAAGAAGTCTCTCGGGATAAAGAACCTTTGCCACATGCATGGCTTTCCAGCCGGAGGTGCCGAACTGCTCAAGAGGACCGCCGATTTCCTCGGCAGACTTTATAATGGTCTTCATGGTCATTCCGGTAGGCTCTACGATGCCGAAAGCGTCCTTGCCGAAGAAGAACGAATGATACACGGAAATAGGATCGGTGGCAGAGTTCTTTTCGATCTTTGCCTCCGTGGTCTCGATAAAGCGCACTCCGTGCAGCTTGCCTATTTCGCCGTTGTATATCTTTTCGGGGTTAGCGTATTTCTGTGCCTCTACCCATCCGCTGTCCTGTCTCAGGTCGTAAGCAACGGAAGGATGGATTATAGCAATAAAGTCACCGTTTATGGTGGGAGTGTTCTGCTGCTTGAGTATTGTTGCGGCTCTTGCAACATCAGTCGCGGTAATTTTACCGTTTGCAACCGTAAGCGCGTTGTTATTCGCGGCACCGCCGACGCGGTACACGTTTGTGTTGGTAAGCAGCACGTTACGGGTGAGAATGTCGAGTGTACGTGCAGCCTGATCACCGTGCTCGTTGACAGTCTCCGAAAGCAGAGGGTCAACCGCAGCCCACATTACAACGTCGGTGAGGGGAGTGTAGTCTCCGTACTGCTGAACGGTTGCGGTGATGGTGGATACATCAAGCTTGTTGCCGTCGGGGATAAGACCCTCTACAAGAGGAGTGGTTGCAGCCGCAAAGGTTTTCATCCTGCGCCACTCAACGGTTTTTCCGCTTCCGGGCTTAAGTGTCTGCTTCTTTCCGAACTGGTTAAACGCATACTTTGCCCTTGCATTTTCGAGCAGAGCAGTGTTGTAAAAGGTCTTCATTTCGGCGGACAGATTGTTGCCGGTAGTAGAGTTTGTGGTGCCGTTAAGGTTTGATACGCCGTATGTACCCTGTGTGGGGGTAAGCACCGCTCCAAATCTCTGAAGATTAAAAGTAAACATAATTTTTCCCTTTCTGCGGGGAAAAGCTCAGAATGTTACAACTTCTCCTCGCCTTGCTCTCTCTATGCATTCCTGTATTTCCGAGAGAGACAGTTTTGAAATATCTTTTTTAACTGTTGCAGGAGGTGTGTTTCCGAGACCGTTTTCCGCTACCTGTGCGCCGCTTCGGATGTTGTTTACAACATTCGCTTCCACGGCATGAGCGGTGTTTTGCATCGCCTTGGCTATTTCCTCGTCAAATCGGGTAGCCTTGTATGCGTCAAGGAGAGACAGCGACATATTCTGAGCAAGCTTGGCAAACTGAGGATT
>ERZ824600.1014-NODE-1014-length-37631-cov-3.798808_pt1 | contig 37631 bp, 26 predicted proteins | sample MGYA00519933_ERZ824600 | MGnify/ENA primary metagenome ERZ824600 (study PRJEB31778, sample SAMEA3449178) | human gut metagenome | biome: human gut; feature: human-associated habitat; material: faeces | place: United Kingdom | collected 2010/2012 ... | reverse complement strand
CCGGAAAATACGGGCCTACACTCCACAGGACGTGCGCAACATAGGCCTCATCTACCATCTGCTCAAAGAACAGGGACTCACCCTCAGCGGCGCCAAGGAGCGACTGAAAAGGAATGCGAAGAAGACCGGGAATCTTTACGACGTCGTCTCGCGCCTGCAAGCCATTCGGAATGAACTCTCGGCCGTATGCCGCGAATTAAATGCACTCTCGATACCTGCCGACATTGCAAAAGAACCAAGCACAGATAACGACGAAGTAGAAAACAAGGAACCACACATCGCACCCAAAGAAGAAGGAGAAACTCCCAACGACCTGTTTGGCCCACAACGGCCCGACAAGCCCTGACAAACCGTCGCTACATTTTCTGAGGCTTGTCAAAAAGGAATGCCGGCAGGTAACGCGCAACAAACGGCACCAGATAACGCCCCGACCACGCTCCGGCCAGCACACCGAGCGCATCGGCCACCCAGTCCCACCAATCACCGGTGCGGTAACTGGTACAGTACATTTGCAGCAACTCCACCACTCCCCCGAACACCACACACAAGAAAAGCCCCCACACCAGGCGACGGCGGAAACTTATTTGCGACAGAGACTGCCGGTAAACGTCGAGATAAAATGCCAGCATGACCCCCAGATACATGATAAAATGAACTATCTTATCGGCATAGGTTATTTGCGGCATATCGTCGGGAGCAGAGGTGCGGGCCAGCGAGAGATAGAGTATGGCCGCCACGACAAGCAGCGTAAAGAGATATTTCTTCAACCAAACGATCAGATTCATTGTTCCTGAATTAGTGATAGCGACACAAAGGTATCATTTTTCGGCAAAACAAGGGCCGCAAATAAGATAAATAACAAATGGTTTGATTTTGACGAAAAATTATTACATTTGTACACATCTTTACATTTGCCTTACAGAAACTGAAACAAATATGGGACAAAGAGCCTCATTCAGCACCAAACTGGGTGTCATCGCCGCCACCGCCGGCTCCTCGATAGGGCTGGGAAACATCTGGCGTTTTCCTTACGAAACCGGACAGAACGGGGGCGCCGCATTCATACTCATCTACATTGTCTGTGTCCTGGCACTGGCCATGCCGGTAATGATTGCCGAATTTGTCATCGGCCGCGGTTCCCGCACCAACGCCTCGCACGCCTTCAACAAACTGGCACCGGGCTCCTGGTGGAAAATCATCGGCTACATCTGCATCTCGGCGCCGGTAATCATCGTGGGCTTCTACTTCGTCATTTCGGGGTGGACCCTCGAATATGTAGTGCAATCGCTCACGCCAGGAGGAATGGCCGTACAATCGGCCGAAGCTTACTCTGCCGAGTTCAACCAGTTCATCGCCTCGCCGCTCAAACCGCTGGTATGGGTCATTCTCTTCATCATCATCAACCACATCATACTCATGCGAGGAGTAAACAGCGGCATCGAAAAGGCGGCCAACATACTCATGCCCCTGCTCTTTCTCATACTCCTCATTTTCTGTGTGCGCTCCATCTTCCTGCCGGGATTTGACGAAGGCATGAAATTCCTCTTCATGCCCGACTTCTCCAAAATCACCCCCAATGTCGTACTGAGAGCCATGGGGCAGGCCTTTTTCTCGATGAGCGTGGGCATGGGCATACTCATCACCTATGCCTCGTACTACACCAAGGAGACCAACCTCACCCGCGTGGCAGCCACCGTGGCCACCTTCGACACAATGGTCGCCATACTGGCCGGCATCATCATCTTCCCGACGGTCTTCACCTTCGGAATAAGCCCTTCGCAAGGACCCGAACTCATATTCATCACCCTGCCCAACCTCTTTGCCCAGATGCAACTGGGGTGGCTGTGGTCGTCGCTCTTCTTCGTCCTGGTATCGCTGGCAGCCCTCACCTCGACCATCTCGCTGAGCGAGGTCTCCATCGCTTTCCTGCAAGATGCACGGGGCTACTCCCGCCACAAAGCCACCGCCATCATGACCGGCATATACATCGTGCTGGCCAGCCTCTGCTCCCTCTCGTTCGGGGCATTGAACGGCATACGCATTTTCGGCCTCACCATCTTTGACTTTTGCGACTTTCTCTCGTCGAATATCCTTCTCCCGGCCGGCGGGCTCTTCATCTCGATATTCGTAGGGTGGAAAATCGACCAGAAATTTGTGCGCCGCGAGCTCTATAACGGCAGCGACTCGGCGGGGTGGTACTACAAGCCCCTACTCTTCTGCCTGAGATTCATTGCCCCCGTCTCCATTTTCCTGATTTTCCTCTCGGGACTACACTTGCTCTGACGGCACCATGTATAATGACGACCCGCAACGGCTATGGCATTTCTCACGCGGCGAACGCATCGCCGTCGTCGTGCTGCTGATAGCCATCGCCGCCACGCTGCTGGCCCGGCGCTACCTACACCGCACTCCCGACATCGGCCTATGCGACACGACATGGCTGCAAGAAGAGGTGCCGGCCTTTGAAGAGCAGCTCGTCCGCCCCGAAAAAAACTCAAAAAAAGAGAAGAGCTATCGCCCCAAACAACAAAAGCTACAACCTATCGAACAGGAAATTCCGGCCGAATGACAACCCGACGGCCACGATGCAAAAAATCTCTTCCGAGGTATAGGTATTTTCAACGAAAAAGAAGTATCTTCGTCGGGAAATAAACACTCCCGCACGATGATAGCAGCAACGACGACACCCTACACGTTGAACCTCGGAGGCCGGCTTCTCCCACTCGACCGCCCACGGGTCATGGGTATTCTCAACGCCACGCCCGACTCGTTTTACGACGCCAGCCGCTGCGGCTCCGAGGCCGAAGCCATAGCCCGGCGCGCCCGTGCCATCATCGAAGAGGGGGGCGACATCATCGACATAGGCGCCTACTCCTCCCGACCCGGCGCCGATGACGTTTCGCCCGAAGAGGAGTGGCAGCGGCTCGACCGTGCCCTCGACACCATACGCAGCCTCTACCCCGAGTCCATACTCTCGGTCGACACCTTCCGGGCCGACATTGCGCGCCGCTGCGTCGAACAATACGGGGTGCAAATCATCAACGACATCTCCGGCGGCGACCTCGACCCCGAGATGTTCGACACCGTGGCCGACCTGCACACCGCCTACATACTCATGCACATGAAGGGTACCCCGCAGACCATGCAGGAAGCTCCCCGCTACAACTACCTCATGGCCGACGTAACCGATTACTTCGCCCGCCGCATCGACCGGCTGCACCGGCTCGGGGTGAGCGATATCGTCGTCGACCCGGGATTCGGATTCGGGAAAACGCTCGACGACAACTACCGGCTCCTGCGCCGCCTCGACGAACTACGCCCCCTGGGCAAGCCCCTGCTCGTAGGCGTGTCGCGGAAATCGATGATATACCGGCTTCTCGGTACCACTCCGGCCGAAAGCCTCACAGGCACGACCGCTCTCCACACCCTGGCTCTGATAAACGGTGCCAGCATCCTGCGGGTACACGACGTGCGAGAAGCCGTCGAAACCTCCAAAATCGTATCAAAAACCTTATCGGTATAGTCTATGTTTGCACACTTCGGTATCAAAGACATACTCGACATTCTGATTGTCGCGACGCTGCTATACAGCCTCTACCGCCTCATGAAGGAGTCGGGCTCGATAAACATCTTCACGGGCGTACTCATCTTCATCGGCGTGTGGGTGGTCGTTACCCGCATTCTCGACATGAAACTCATGGGCGCCATCATGGACAAGCTCATCAGCGTGGGGGTCATCATTCTGGTGATACTCTTCCACGACGAAATCAGGCAATTTCTCGTAGAACTCGGATCCCACAAACGATGGCGGTTCCTCTTCCACTTTTTCAGGCCCAACAAAAACAAAAACGAGGCTCGCGACTACATCGCACCCGTCGTCTATGCCTGCATCAGCCTTTCCAAAGGCAAAGTGGGGGCCCTCATCGTCATCAAGCGGGATATGCCCCTCACCTTCTACGAGCATACAGGCGACATCATCAATGCCGACGTCAACCCGCGGCTCATCGAAAACATCTTCTTCAAGAACAGTCCGCTGCACGACGGCGCCATGATTATTGCCGACAACCGCATACGCGCTGCCGGCTGCATACTCCCCGTATCGCACAACCTCGACATTCCCAAATCATTGGGTCTGAGACACCGGGCCGCGCTGGGTATCTCGCAGGAGACCGACGCCATAGCCGTCGTCGTGTCGGAAGAGACCGGCAACATCTCGGTGGCGATGAACGGTAAATTCAAACTGCGGCTCTCGACCAAGGAGCTGGAACAAGTCCTCACCACAGCCTAACGATTCACAACCATGCAAAACCGCTCGTTCATACACACTTTCGTCGACAGACGGGTAGCCCTCGGACTCTTCATCTGGTGGATACTCAACCTGCTGCAAGCCGCCTTCACCGAACTGGCCCACGACGAAGCCTACTACTTCATGTTTTCCCAGCATCTCGACTGGGGATACTTCGACCACCCGCCCATGACGGCCCTGCTCATCTGGCTGGGCAGTTTCGTCGGAGGAGAACTGGGCGTGCGGCTCTTCTTCACCCTGTTGCAACCCCTCTATCTGTGGATTCTGTGGTGCATCGTGCGCCCCGCCACCCCTCACCGCAGCGACGCCACGACATTCCTGCTCGCCTCGGCAGCACTGCCCATACTCCAACTCTACGGCTTCCTGGCCGTACCCGACGTGCCGCTCCTGATGACGGCCGCCCTGTTCCTGCTCTGTTACAAGCGGTTTACCGAAGACGAGTCGGTGCTGAACATGCTCCTCCTGGGATTGACCATGGCCCTGATGGCTTACAGCAAATACCACGGCGCACTGGTCGTACTCTTCACGCTGGCCCTCAACCCGCGCATCTTCACCCGGTCGCGCATCTATCTGAGCGGATTTTTTGCCCTCATTCTCATCGCGCCTCACCTCTGGTGGCAGCACACCCACGACTGGGCCACCTTTGCATACCACCTGCACGATCGAAACGGAGCCTTCTCCTTCTCAAACCTCACCGAGCATCTGCTCAACACCATAGCCGTGTTCAACCCCTTCTTCCTCCCGGTCTACTTCCTGGCCTGGAAACGGGTGAAGGCCCATAATGCCACCGAACGCGCGCTCTACTTCATGCCCATACTCTTCTTCCTGTTTTTTGCCTTCTCCACACTCAAAGGGCGCATACAACCGCAATGGCTCATCGTAGCCTCGTTCGGATTCATATACCTCATCTTCCAATATACCCGCGAATATGCCGGGCCGAGACTCCGCCGCTACATCACCGTTGTCGGGTGGGCAACCATCGTTCTGGCTCTGCTCATGCGCATCGAGCTCATCTGGAATCCGCTGGGCATACGCTTTGAAATATTCGACAACCGTCCCTCCTTCGAAGCCATAGCCCACGAAGCCGGCGACCGCCCCATAATATTCGGAGGCAGCTACGCCATCGCCTCGAAATACAACTTCTACACCGGGAAACCGGCCTATTGCCAGCCCGACTTCTTCTACCGCACCAGCCAGTGGCAGTTCCGCGACGACGACACCCAAGCTACCGGCCGGGAAGTACTTTGGGGCATACTCATCGACGGCAGCCACCCCACCCCGCCGGGCATGAACGGAATATCGCTCGCCAACGGACAGAAATTTGTTTACAACGTCATTCCCTCGTTCAAGCCCGTACGCCTCACCACCGTCTACTACAACGAAGAGATGATGCCCGAAGAGATTGCAGCGGGCGACACCCTCTCCTGCATCGTGGGACTGACCAATCCCTACCCCGACACCATCAAGGTAGGCAGCGACAACACACAACTGCTCCTGCTCCTCTCCGACAAGAAACTGAGAAGAGCCGTACCCGTCGACTTGCAGGTGGTACTTCCGCCGGCAACCGAAGAGGAGTCGGTTACCGTCATGACAAAAGTGAAAGCCGCCATACCGGCCGACCTGCCGGCACAGAGCTACGATTTGGGGTTTGCCATACAGCGTGCTCCCCTGTCGTTCGGATACAATTCAGCCAAATACCGCATAAAAATTCTCTCTGACAAGTAGCGCGATGTTTGTTCAATTCATCAAATTCTGTCTCGTCGGCGGCTCCGGCGTCTTTGTCGACTTCGGCATCACCTGGCTCCTGAAAGAGGTGGCCCGCATCAACAAATATGTGGCCAACTCCATCGGCTTTATCTGTGCCGCCACAAGCAATTACCTGCTCAACCGCATCTGGACCTTCGAGAGCCACGACCCCGAAATAGCCATGCAATATGCGCGGTTCATCGGCATATCGGTCATAGGCCTGCTCATCAACAACACCGCCATCTACCTTTTCAACGACAAGCTGAAACTGAATTTCTACTTCTCCAAACTGCTGGCCATCGGCATTGTTACCTTCTGGAATTTCTTCATGAACTATTTCTTCAACTTTTAGACGCCTGTCCGGCAGAGGCCGGGCGGGAAAGCCACCTCCACCTAATCGGCCCGACACCCGCGCCCCGGCCCCGATACAGGGCATACGGTACTGCCGCTGACACAAGGCAATAGACTTACGGGCGGCCGCAACCAACGGCCGACACACATCGAGAGGAAAGAGATACGGAGATAAAAAAGGGAAAAAACTCAGCGCACACCGAGAGTCGTGAGCAGGCGCTCATACTCCGCGAGCATTGCCTCGTGCAACTTATCGACCAGCGGATAGTCGACCTCCACCCCCTCGGGCTGCATCAGTTGCACCGCCCGGCGCTCTTTCCGGGTCTGCTCCACCTCAAAGAAGAACGGGTGCATCACCAGCGTCATGTGGGTGTGTGTATCGTAGAGGCAGAGCGTATAATCGACCGACAGCCGCAACGAGGGCGTAGTGTATGAAGCTTTCAGGAAAGCCTGCGGCGGAATCACCGGCACCAACAGCATCGAGACCATCTGCTTCTCTTTTATACCCTTGACAACATCGGGATAGCCATACACCTGGGCATTGACCCGGGTATAGGCCAGGTAGCGTGTGCGGGCCGGATAAGAGGCCAGCGAATCAGGCGAGATAAAAACGTTCTGCCGCAACGAAGTGACAAACGAACGCGAACGGGACAAAGCCGAAGGGAAATCTTTGAGCAGGAACATCTTCGACGAGTCGGGCGAGACCACCCCCACATACTCGACACAAGGCTCCACGGGCCGACTGGTCTTGGCCCTGGTGTTGCGGCGACCTGCCGTCGCCTCTCCGGCGAAGAGCAGCGACAGTATCAGAACAATGATGACGACAGGTCGCATAGGTACAGATGATTACAATTTTTGGAGCAGCGCCACGGCATAGGCCGATATGCCCTCTTCGCGACCGGTGAATCCCAACTTCTCGGTGGTCGTGGCCTTGATGGAGATGTCGTCGGGCTCGATGCCCATGACACCGGCCAAGGTCTCCTGCATGCAGGGGATGTGCGGATTGAGCTTGGGGCGTTCGGCACACACGGTAACATCGATGTTGCCTATTTCGTAACCTCGCTCTCTGATGAGCCGAACGGTATCGCGCAGCAATATCTTGCTGTCGATGTTTTTATACTCCGCCGCCGTATCGGGAAAGTGAAAGCCGATGTCGCGCATTGCCGCCGCTCCCAGAAGGGCATCGCACACGGCATGAATCAGCACATCGGCATCGGAGTGTCCCAACAAGCCAAGCGTGTGGTCGATGCGTATGCCGCCCAGCCACAACTCCCGGCCTTCGACCAGCCGGTGCACGTCAAACCCCATTCCTACACGTATTTTCATCGGCAAACGTATTAGCGGCGGCGACGACCCATGAGGTCTTTAATGCCGTCCATGTCAAACGAGAGGGTAAAACGCATCGTCTGGTCGAGCGGGCTGCTTTGGGCCGTAGCCAGCACATAGGCTGCATCGAGCGAGAAGACATTGAGCGAAAAGCCAGCACCGAAGGTGGCATACTGGCGATTACTCTTGTACTTGTTTTCATAATAGTAACCGGCCCGCACAAAGAAACGGCGGTTGTAGGAGTATTCGAGACCGGTCGAGAAATAAATTTCCTGCAACTCTTCCTTGAATCCGCCGGGAGCGTCGGAAAACGACTTGAAGATACCCGATATGGAACCGGTATTGTTGAAGTCTTCTTTCGCCTGGTTGTAGGCCTCGGTATCGTACTGCTCATACCCGTCGCTGTCGGTATAGGTATAGTCGCTCTGACGGGGAGCCGCCGGCACCAGCAACTTGTTGGCGTCAAAGTTGATAGAAAGCGTGTTGTAGTCGTAAATCGGGAAGAGGAACGAGAAGCCGAGACGCAGATTGGTAGGCAGGAAGGAGCTATTGGTACCCCCGTCGTAAGAGACTTTCGAACCGATGTTGGAGATGTTGAATCCCCACGAGAACTGACATTCGCTGCGCCCGATGATGGGATAGACCGTCTGATAGCCCGAAATGTCGGCTGCAAAGGCGGCGGCACCCGACATATCTTCGGCCGACGAAAGACCGCCAAAGCCCATGTCGGAGTAGATGAACCGGAAAACCACACCCATCGAGAACGACGACGACAACTTGCGGGAATAACCCAGGTCGAGTGCCATCTCATAGGGGTTGACAGTATTCTGCAAGGCGCCGGAGTTGTCGTAGGTAGGCACCGAACCGAGCGAGAAATAACGCAACGATGCGCTCAAAGCCTGCAAGTCGTTACCGCCGAACTTCCAGTAACCGGCCACATAGGCCAGGTTGATATCGTTCACCAGCTTGCGCAGCCACGGGGTGTACGACACCGAAACGCCGGCACTGCTGAACGCGAAGGCATATTTCGACGGGTTCCAGTACTGCGAGTTCACGTCGGGGTCAGTGGCCGCACCCAAGTCGCCCATAGAACCACCGCGGGCATCGGGTGCGATATTGAGGGTAGTTACGCCGGTGGTAATGGGGTTGAACATGTCTTTTCCATCGCCATCGGCAAGAGCAGGAAGAGCCAGGAATGACCACATTCCCGCACAGAGCAGGTATTTTATCGAATGTTTCATATTTCGTTAAGAACTTGTCAATATGTAAATAACTTTACTTTTACGGCGTTTATTGTGGTGTAACGATGATTTTTTGCGTTTTTGTAGCTTCGCTACTTCCGTTAACAGAGATAATGGCCCGATAGAGGTAGACTCCGTCGCGCACACGACGGCCGGCATTATCGGTAAGGTCCCAGACGATGGGCGACGAAACCCACATATCCGACATGGCGGTCTGCTCGACATTCCACACCTCGCGGCCCGACCAGTCAAATATCGACAGCTTGATGGTCATCAACATACCGGGACGGTCGTGGCGCAGATAGAAACGTGCCACGTCGCTCACCGGGCTCTTCTCGGGATAGAGGCTGTATATCTGGGGTTTCAGACCCCGCTGCACGGCAAACTGCAAGGTACGCGACGACGAATTGCCCTCGGTATCCCACACGGTAAAGCGCAACGAATGTTTGCCGTCGGTCAGAGTAGGCAGTTCATAGTAGACGTCGCCCAGGCCGAAAGCTCCGGCAGCCGGTTCGAAATAGGCATTGACGACATACTCCTGCTTGGGGTCGTCGTCGACACACACCGTCATATCATGACCGAGCCCGATACCAGAGATGTTGATACCCGAGGCGTCTTCGACACGGGCCACAAAAAGCGGGGTCTCGTTTACCTTGTCGCCCTCGACAAAGTCCGACGAATTGAGATACATGTAATGAATCTGCGGGCCGTCATAGTCGGCGTCGACATCGTTATCCATACCGCCGATGACAAAGTGGCTGTTCACCCCCTGGGCCTCCCGGCCGGCGGCATCGCAGGCATAGAGATTGAATAGGCCCGGCTCGTTGGAGTAGTTCAGCTCTTTCGGCATCTTGAAGGTAAACTCAAATTCACCGTCGCGCACCGAGTCGCGCCCGGTGTAGAGCAGATTGTCTCGCGTATAGAAAATATAGGGAATAATCTCGCCGTTGTCGTTGCCATTACCCCCGGTAACCACCTCACGCTCGGAGTCGTACAGGCGGGGATAAATCAGTCCGTCGAAATCGGTGATGCGGGTGTTCGCAGCCGTCTGAACCTCGCCCCTGACCGTTACCCACGCGCGGGCTTCGAGCCGCAGGCTGTCGGCCTCGACCTCCGAAAGCAGGGTATCGTTGATGGCCGTTACCGCCATCTTGTACGAGGGAGCATTGAGGCGCAGGGCCGGGTCGCCGAGCAGGATATAGTTGAGCTTGTTCATGAGCACATCGTCGGCATTGCTGGCCACGCTGTTTTTCCCCCGGCGCACGACATCGCCCAGCCGCACGATGTGCCCGTCGGCCTCGCGGTCGAAAAGATGTTCGACAATCGCCTTGTTGATGTAGCCGTTGGCATGGATATATACCACCCGCGTAGTCGAAATAAGAGCAATGCCTCCGCCCTGAGTATTGAGGAAAAGTTCCTCACCGCCCGAGTTGGAGCGGTCGTCAAAGCGGCTGAAATCGCAGGTGGCCGTAATCCACAGCGGCAGACGCGAGACATACATATTGGAGATGTCGCTCCATTCGAGAATCTTCTCGGCCGTCCACCCCTTGGTACTGCCGTGGCCCACATAGTTGATGACCAGCAGTCCGTCGCGTTTCAGCAGATTGAGCATCTGACTTTTGGCATCGGGATAGGTAGCTCCCGTAGCAGCGCTCACCCGGTTGTAGGCATCGATATAGAGCTTGTGTAAAAAGAATTCCGGATTTTTGGTTTCAATGATTTTGGCCAACTCTTCGCTCTGCGACATGTGTACACCGGAGTTTCCGTCGTCGGCCACCAGGCAGATATCGTTTTTCCAATATCCGTAGTCGGTATTGGTAGCATAGGCGATGAGCTTGTCGACCATGGCCGAAGCCTCGGCTTTGGTGCGCACGGGAAAGCGGCCTATTCCGAGATCGAGCGTCGCCCGGTAGAGGTCGGCACCCTCATCGTCGTGCAGGAAGCCGAAATAGTCGTCGCTCACAAAGTTGTATTTCTCGTCGATGCTCTCATCGCCTTGAAACGTAAGCAGGAAAGGGTAAGAGGCATACGAGGCCCACTCCTGGGTTACCCGACGGTTGTCGTAACTGCCGTCGCCAAAGAGCAACAGGTAACGGGGCCGCTGCGATTCGTCGCCGGCAGCCCGGTCGTAGAACATCTTCATGAAACGGCGTATGGCCGTGGCATCGGGCGTGCCCGACGAGAACTCGTTGTAGATATGTGTCGGCTGCACCACCTGATAGGTGAGCGAGTCGTGTGCGAGGTGAAATTCTCCCAGTCGCACCGCCTCATCGCGGAAAAGCGATGGCGCTACAATCACGAAGTCGACCTGCGGGAGGGCGTGCAGGTTCTGGTTGGCAACCGTCCCCTCGAACTGAGGCGAAGGGAAAGATGCCGCCGGGTCGAAGGCCACATATTCGCGCAGAGCCGTCTGCTGAGGGACAAACGATATCACACCATCGGCGTGTTCGGCCGCAATCTCGCGGGGAGCATAGGGAGTGGTTACGTCCCACACCCGGGGAGAGGCAACGCCCCCATCGCCAATTTCATAGCGCAGCCGCGAGGTGGCCGCCGAACGGTGACGGAACGCTACATAGCCGTCGTAGAGGCGCAACTCGCGCTCCATGTTGAGGAGAATATAGTCGAGATAGGCTGCCGAAGCACCGTTTCCGTCGAAGAGAACACGCACGATGTCGGGGTCTTGCTCGTTGCGCACAAAAGAGTACTGAATCTTGGCCTCAACCCCACATTTGTAGATTTGCCCGTCAGAGTCGAGAATCGGCGCGATGGAGGCATCTTTTATCTCTCCACCGTTTATCTGCACCGAGACTGTCGACGCCGAAGAGGTCGACTTGGCCAGGAATACAACCTCGGCCGTTACCGGGGTGGTGGTGATACCCGGCATATCGAACGAAAATTCCCGCCACGACTGGTAGAGAAAGTCTTCGCCGTAGAAGTTGCGCCCCATGCGTCCGGGGCTCACCAGCTCCTGCTCGTGCAGCACGCGGTCGTGGAAAGTGTTTACCGTGAGTGATGCCGCCGACGAAGACGAAGCCTCCACCTCGGGCGAGACGGGTGTCTCTGTCAGCTGCGTGAGGAAATAGTAGCCATACATCGAGTAGGGATTGCGCGTGCGCGCAAAACGGCTGCTGCTCACCGTCCACGAGAGTACGCCCTGGCCGTAGAACAGGAGCTTGTTGCCGGTGTGCAGAACGGGAACCTGGGGCAAATCGTCGACATAGGGTTGGGAAAAATCTTCGGACAGCATGGCACCGCCATAACCGAAGACAGCCACTCGCGAAGGGTCGGAGAAGCCATACTCGCGCAACTGGTCGTAGGTAAGCTGGTAGATGCCCGTCTCGTCGACGCGTACCTTTACCCAATGCCCCTGCGCCAGACGCGACGAGGCAGCATATCGTTCGGCCCCCTGCACGGCAACCGTGAGGGAGGTCAACTGCACCAGAATAAGGAGAATGACAAAAGCGATATAGTTTCTCATACGTTCATCTCTCGGTCGTTACCGGAGCGGCCTGGTCAGCGAACGTGGAAATCGAGCAGCGGACGGTCGCCCAAGAAGCCCTGCAAGTGGTCGCCTATGGCCACCGGGCCCACCCCTTCGGGGGTGCCTGTAAAGAGCAAATCGCCCATACGCAACGTATAGAATCGGCTGATGTAGGCGATAATCTCGTCGATGGGGAATATCATGTCGGCGGTGTGGCCCCGCTGCACCTCATTCCCGTTGATGCGCAAAGAGATGTACTGGTCCTGCACCCCCCGGGTGAGCTCCTCGACTGGGACAAAATCGCCGACAACAGCCGAGCCGTCAAAGCCCTTGGAGATCTCCCACGGAGAGCCTTCGGCCCGCAGGCGGGCCTGCAAGTCCCGCGCGGTAAAATCGATGCCGACAGTTACCGCGTCGTAATACCGATGGGCAAAACGGGGGGCGATATTTTTTCCCAGGCGCGATATACGCACTACCAGCTCGGTCTCATACTCGACACGTTCCGAAAACGGCGGCAGGAAAAACGGCTTCCCGTCTTTGAGCAAGGCCGTATCGGGTTTCATGAAAAGAACCGGCTCCTGAGGTAATAACGCACGATTCATCTCTTTATTGTGGTTGAGGTAGTTCCACCCCACTGCAAAAATCTTCATGTCTCTGTTTTTGAAAATAGGATTCGACACGGCAGGAATATTGCCCGCCGGGTTGCCGGTTACTTTCCCAGCGTATGGTTCATGCGGTTGAACATCACCGCCAGATGGGCATATATCGACGTATTCTGCACCACGATGTCGTCGGGGGTCTTGATGCGGTAGGGGGTAAAATTCCAGATGGCACGCACCCCGCCGGCTATCATGTCGTTACAGGCCTCCTGTGCCCGGTCGACCGGCACGGTGAGAATGCCGATGCAGGCATCAAGCTCGCCCTGCAAACGGGGGAAGTCGGCGACATCGTACACGGGTATGCCGTTGATGCTCGTACCGATAATCGAACGGTCGACATCGAATCCCGCAACAACGTTCATGCCATACTGTGCCAGTCCTGTATCCTGCAACAGCGCCGCACCCAGACTTCCCACTCCGAAGATGACCGCCTTGTGCTTCTCGCCGAAACCCAGAAACTGTTCCAGCGCATCGACCAGCGGCCCCACTTCGTAACCCACGCGGGTCTTTCCCGAGATATTGATAAACGACAAGTCTTTCGCAATTTGGGAGGCATCGACATTAATCTCTTTCGAAATCTGTGTCGACGAAACATACTCCACCCCTTTGTCGCGCAGCAGCTTGACATAGGCCAAATACCACGGCAGACGCCGCAACGAAGGTTCGGGCAGACTCATGGATGTCCTCGAATTTCCGATGGCCATTTCTTTTCTATTGTTTTTTCGCGCCACAAAAATAGTGTTTTTTTTGGCAAACTGCACATTCCGCACTAAATTTGAGGGGATTATTCCTTTGTAACCAAACAATTTGCCGCCAACAACTCTCTCACCATGAGCAAAAACAACGACTGGAAAGAACGTCTCAACATCGTCTACTCCACCAATCCCGACTTCGCCTACCAGACCGAGGAGGAGGCTCCCGCCGAAACTCTCCCCGCCGAGAAACAACCGCTGCGCATCGAGCTCGACAAGCGCCACCGCAACGGCAAGACGGCGACCCTCATCACCGGGTTTACCGGCTCCGACGACGACCTCAAAGAGCTGGCCCGACTGCTGAAAACCAAATGCGGCGTAGGCGGTTCGGCCCGCGACGGCGAGATATTGATACAGGGCGACCTGCGCCAGAAAGTGAAAGAGATTCTCATCCGGGAGGGATACACCCGCACCCGCATCATCTAAACGCGTCATGCTCAACGTCTATCGTGCATCTGCCGGCTCGGGCAAGACCTACCAGCTCACCCTCGAATACATCAAGCTGCTGCTCGCTCCGCCACAGAGCGAGGAGGGGCTGCTGCCCGGCGAACGCCAGCGGCTCTTCCGCCGTATCTTGGCGGTAACCTTCACCAACAAGGCCACCGACGAGATGAAGCAGCGCATCGTCAAGCAACTTGACATTCTGGCCCACGACCCCCAATCGTCGGAATACATCGACAAGCTCCTCGGCCACAACGGCATCACGGCCGATATCGACGAGCTGAAACGCCAGGCCGCCGAGCAACTCTACACGCTGCTGCACGACTTCTCGGGATTCAACATCAGCACCATCGACCGCTTTTTCCAGCAAATCACCCGCTCGTTCATGCACGAAATCGGATACTCGGGCGGATACAACATCGAGCTCGACAGCTCGCTCGTCCTCTCCGAGGCCGTCGACAACCTCTTCTTCGACCTCGAAAAGAGAGAGAACCGCGAACTGCTGAAATGGCTGGTCGACTACGCCCGCCAGCAGGTTGAGGAAGATTCCTACAAAAATTTCCGAAAAAAGATAGACGAACTGGCCGGTGAAATCTTCAAGGAGGAGTTCAAGAACCAGAGCGAGACGCTCGAAAAGCGCCTGCAAGACAAGCAGTTCCTGGGCCGGTTCATCGCCACGCTCGACGAGAAGAGACGCTCTTTCGAACAGCAGGTGCGCCAACATGCCGAGGAGGCACTCACCCTCCTGTCGCAAAACGGTCTCTCTCCCGAAGATTTCAAATACGGCAACCGTTCGGGTGCCACCCTCTTGCGCAAATGGGCAGGAGGCAGTTACTCCCTGCTGCCCAGCGAGCGGTTCCTTCAAATCATCGACAGCGATGCCGCCAAATGGTACACCAAGGGGAAAACGGCTCCCGACATCATCGATGCCATGACACGCGTCGAACCTCATCTGCGGCAACTATGCGGCGAAATAGCCGCTCTCTACGGAACGCCCTACGAAGAGTACCTCTCGGCACGACACACAAAAAAATACCTCTACACCCTGGGTATCATCAACGACATCACCACCCACATACAAGAGTACCAGAACGACCACGGAACGCTGCTCCTCTCCGACACCAACGACCTGCTGCGGAAAATCATACGGCACGACGACACCCCCTTCGTCTACGAAAAGATAGGCACCTACATCGACCACTTCTTCATCGATGAGTTTCAAGACACCTCGGCCACCCAATGGGAAAACTTCTACCCCCTCATCAAAGAGAGCAACGACCGGGGCCTCTCCAACCTGCTGGTGGGCGACGTGAAACAGAGCATCTACCGATGGAGAAACTCCGACTGGGAGCTGCTCAACGAGAAACTGCCCGACTACTTCCCGGCCGACGAACTGCACGATGAGACCCTCGACACCAACTGGCGAAGCAAGGAAGAGGTGGTGCGTTTCAACAATACTTTTTTCGACCGGGCTGCCGCACGCCTGCAACAGCGCCTCAACGAGAGCCTGCCCGAGGCCCTGCGCAACGACGAGAGCCTCGGCCGGAAAATCGAACGGGCCTACCGCGATGCCGCCCAAAAGACCGGCCGCGGCGATGCCGCCAAAGGCGGATATGTCGAAATCGACTTCTGGGAAAACGACCCGGATGGCCAGGAGGAGAGCCGGGCCAAAGACAAGGCCCTTCGCCGCACGGCCGAGATACTGCGCAACCTACAAGACCGGGGCATCGCCCTGCACGACATCGCCATACTGGTGCGCACCAAGGAGGAGGGCAACCGCATCGTACAGCACCTGCTGCACGAACAGTCGGCATCGGCCGACCCGCGCTACCGCTACGACGTCATTTCCGACGAGGCCCTCTACATCGGCAACTCGGCCACCGTACAGCTGGTCATCGCCCTGCTCGACTACATGAACACCCCGCACGACCCGCTCACCTGCTTCAAGGCCCGCTACCTGATGGAGATTACCTACTTCAAGAAGAGCCCCGACGGAGCCATTCCCGAAATATGCCGACAACTGCGCGGCGACACTCCCGACGACCTGCTGTGCCGGGTCGAGGCCTTCCGCGGCGAACCGCTTTATGAAATCTGCGAAAAAATCATCGACCTCTTTCCCTGCGACACAACCGGCGAAGAGAATGTCTTCGTTCAGGCTTTCCTCGACCTCGTGCTGCAATATACCGACAAGCGGTCGACAGACCTCAACTCCTTCCTCACCTGGTGGCACGAGAAGGGTGCCACCCGCTCTCTCGCCACCTCGCAGGAACAGGACGCCGTGCGCATCATGACCATACACAAGTCGAAAGGGCTTGAATTCAAGGTCGTCATCATACCTTTCTGCAACTGGACCATCGACCACCGGCCCAACCACGCCCCCATATTGTGGGCCCCCACGGCAGCTCCCTTCGACGAACTGCCCATCGTGCCGATAGCCTACCACGGCGACCTGGCCTCGACCCACTATGCCCACACCTTCTTTTCCGAACAGATACACACCTACATCGACAATCTCAATCTCGCCTATGTCGCCTTCACGCGCGCCCGCGAAGAGTTGTACATCGGGGTGCCCAAGGTCATGGGATTCAACATCGGCACCCTGCTGCAACAATGCCTGGAAGAGCCGCTGCCGACCCTAACAGTCGACGGGAAACCCTTTGCCGACCTCGCTGCCGGCTACGATGCGGCAAACGGCCGCTACACACAGGGTAGCCCCAGCCACGACAGCAGCGCCGACCACCGCCCGCCGGCTCCGGCCACGACACCTTATCGGTCGACACCACCGGGCCGGCGCCTCCACCTGCGGCTCATGGGTCAGGATTTCTTCCGACCCGAAGACCGCCGTCATCACGGGACGGTGTGCCACCGCGTACTCAGCACCATCACCACCGTCGACGACATAACGGCCGCCATACAGCAACATGTGCAGGCAGGCGAAATTTCGGCCGCCGAAGCTGCCGAGATAGAGACCACCTTGCGGGAACAGCTGGCCGAGCCCGAAAAACTACGTTGGTTCAAGGCCGGTAACCGCGTACTCAACGAGCGCGACATTCTGCACCCGCGGCAAGGCACCTACCGCCCCGACCGCATCGTCATCGACGACGAAGGGGCCACGGTCATCGACTACAAATTCGGCGCCGAACGCCCCGGTTACCGCAAGCAGGTGGCCGGCTATATGCAACTGCTCGAAGAGATGGGCTACAAAACCCGGGGATACATCTGGTATGTTCCTACCGGGAAAGTCGTTGCAGTCGACAGGTAGCGTCGCATATCCGCCCGACACACAACACCTCAGCGGGAGAGAAAAGAACCATTCACCCGACACCCCCCCGAGGCCGGTACAAGGCACGAACACCCGCCGCACCTCACGCCATCGTCGGACAACAAAACTTGGCAACAAGATAAATAGAGAGAAAGAGAGAAAAGAAAAGCCTCTGAAAAGAGGCATATGACAGATGCTATAAGGGAACGGACAAAAGACAAAAAAAGAAGGCACCGTTTATCGATACCTTCTGTCGGAGTTGCGGGAGCCGGACTCGAACCAGCGACCTTTGGGTTATGAGCCCAACGAGCTACCAACTGCTCCACCCCGCGATGTTTTCGTGGTGCAAAGATAGAACTTCTGCACACATTTTGCAATAGCCACAATGTTAAATATTGCTATTTTATATACTGTATCTCACAACCATCTGTCGGACTGTCGTTTGCAACCGCCAATCACTCAAAGTAAAAGCTAAGCACCACCAACCGCGAGAAAGCGCGACTCACGGCCTGCGTGTACTTGATGTCGAGCGGGTCGACCAGGTCGGTGCGTTTATGACGCACCACATCGCTCAGTCCGAAACAAAACTTCAACTCGGGAATCAGCTTGAAGAAAGAGAGATAGATGTCGCACCCCACCCCCACTTCGAGATAGGTATCGTAGGTGTTGAGGCGCAACAGGTCGTTCCGTTTTTTTGAAATATCGACCGTCGGCGCCACGCCGACAATGAGATAAGGGCAGTAATTGTTCAACCGCTTGGCACTGTATTTGAGACTCACCGGTATCGAAATGTAGGTCGATTTCAGATCGACCGTCCGCCTGGCATCACTCTGCTCCTCGCGCAACTCGACCGTCTTGTTGCCAAACATGAGCGTCGGCGTAAAACGCAGATTGAGATACGGACAGAGGTAGAGGTCGCTCACCAGTCCCACATTGAAACCGGGCGAGAACGAGGGCACCTCGGCAAACCACGTCTCCCCATCGGCCGTTACCGCACCGGTGTGCCGAAAAGCCAAATCCTGCACATGGGTACCCACGGAGAAACCGAAGTGTATGCGACGCTGGTCGACAAACGGCAACCGCTGCAACTTCTGCTGCTGCCCCCATGCCGACACAACGACAACCAGACCGGTCAATATTACAAGCAACTTCTTCACGCCTCTTTCTTTAAAGTATGAATAGAACGCAAAATTAAACGGAATATTGCCATCGAAAAAAGAAAAAGCAGATTCTGTAAAGGCAGTTTCGTTCAAAAAAGAAGCGATTTAATTTGTCAGAAAAAAGAAAAACCGTACTTTTGCCAGACACATTACAACTAATTAGTACTAATTTTTAAATTCAAAACTATGGCTTACGTTATTAGCGATGACTGCATTGCTTGCGGTACCTGCATGAGCGAATGTCCCTCCGACGCTATCTCCGAAGGCGATATCTACAAAATCGATGCCGACAAATGCGTTGATTGCGGTACTTGTGCTGATGCTTGCCCCACAGGTGCTATCCACCCGGGTGAATAATCCACAAAGCAGAAAAAAAAATAAAAAGCCCCGTTTCATCGGGGCTTTTTTATTGCCCACCCGTCACACGGGGCATACTTCGGCGGTACAACAACGGTTCCCCGTTTGCAACAAGCCCCTCACACATATTATATAATAGAAAAAGCCGAGATTGATTCCCGGCTTTTTCCATATCAGGAGTGAGCAGTCTCCTACTTCACTATCACACGCACCGTCTGCGTTCCGGCCACAACGATGTATATACCTTGCGGCATCTCCCACTCGGCGCGAGAGCTTCTCATGACTTGCTCTGCACATTTTACACCCGAAAGAGCATACACGGCTACCGTTTCAGACGGCTCAACATTTTCTACAACGATACGTCCCGATGCGGCATAGACCTTAACAGGAGCTTCGGCAGCGGCCTCATCTATGGCCGAGCCCTCTTTCGCCACGACATTTATCTCGGTGGTCTTGTAGGCACTGGCTCCGGTAAGTTCCGGGAAGAGTGTCGAGGTTATCTCGCAATATACCGCGCTGTCGAGAGCCGCAGCAAAGGTGGTTACTCCGTCGGCCAGGGTATACGCTTCGGCCGGAACAGGAGTTCCGTTGGTATATTTCCAGGTGTAGGTCGCTACATCGTCGGCCGATACCAAGCCCGACAGGTCGAGGGGCTCGCCTGCCTCTATGCTTTCGCCCAACTCATAGGCAGCCAGCGGTGCATAGTTATAGTTACGCGGTGCCAGCTGCGGCAGGGTGGCCGGGGTAAGGCGCGTGCCCGTGCAGGTCAGCGTCGTCTTCACACTGTCTACTTTCACCTCGGTTACCGGGCTGTTCATAAAGAGCAACGAGGTCATGATGCGGCCACTCACGTCGATAGACGACATTCCGCCGTTGTTGAAATTGACAAACGTCAGGGCTTCATAGGCACTCAAATCCATGGCTCCCGTCAGATTCGGCAAGTTCAGCGCATACAGGTTGGCAAACGTCGTCGAGCTCTCGGGCCATACTACGCTGCTCAGCGGCGTGTTGTCCGAGAGATAGAGGGTCTTCACCAGAGTCTGGGCACTCAAATCTACCGATGCCAGTTCGTTGCCTTCGAGGTGAAGCGTCGATACCTTGGTGTTCTGGCTCAAATCCACACTCATCAACTGGTTGTTGTTCAGGTAGAGGGTTTCCAACTCGGTCAGGGCGCTCACGTCGACACTTGTCAGCGCGTGGCTCGACAGGGTCAGACTTGTCAGGCTTGTCACTTTCGACAGGTCGATGGCCGATATTTTGGCCCCGTCGACCGAACCCAGTGCCTCGAACGAAGTCAGCAGGCTCGGGGTTGCATAGAGCGTTACCGTACCATTACCGGCTACTGTTCCCGATACGACGGTGGCCCAGTCAACGTCGGGATCCGAAGCTATATTTTCGTAGGCCTTCAACTCGCCATCGCCCCAATCGACATTCAGGGTCTGCGACGGCTCGGCAAAATAGATGGAGAAGTCGAGCGTCTTCCCTGCCTCTGCCGTCAATGTCAGCATCACTTCATTATTTGCATTCAAAACGGAAGCAAATAGCATAAACATTAAAAAAAAGGTAATTTTTCTCATACCAATCATGTTTTTTTATATTATTGTATACCTTTGCAAAGGTATGAAATTGTTCCTGCAAAAAAAATTTCTTAGTTTTTTTCTGCATAAAACATCACATTAACATATTTATACGAAATAGGCATGAGATTCTTTAACGTAAACCTTATCAGCTTTGTACTCATTATCGGTATCCTTTCGGGGCTGGCGACCGATGCCTCGGCCAAACGGAAAAAGCTTCTGAAAAAGAAAGAAGATACCACACTGGTCGTTCCCAAACCCAAGGAAAACAAAGACAGTGTAGAGTATCACAAACTGATAAAAGATGCCGTCACACGGGAGGGGCTCCTGACCACCCACTTCACTCCCCAGAAGAAACTCTACTGGGAGATTCCCGACTCGGCTTTTGCCCATACGTATCTGCTGTCGAACCGTATCGCGGCCACCAGCAACACACAGGATTTCGTTGCCGGGCAGATGGCCACCCAACCCATCTTGCTACAACTCAGCTGCGACAGCATCAACGTATATCTGCACAAGGTACAGACACAGAACAGCGTCGACGAAAACGAGTCGATAGCGGCAGCTTTTGACAAGAACTTCCTGAACCCCGTACTGAAAGCCTTCAAAATCGAAGCCCGCAACAAAGGCAATGTGGTCATCGACGTAACCTCGTTTTTCGGAGGAAACGAAAAGTGTATCTCTCCGATTAAGCCGTCGAACCCGCTTGCCAAACTGTTTGGGGGCGACAGCGGCATAAAAGGGTCGTTCGTCTCAAATGCCTCATCGGTATACGAAGTAAAGACCTTTCCCCGCAATATCGAGATAAAAAGTTCGCTTACCTTCAATACCTCGCCGATGGACGAGCCCTACACCGTGCAGATGCACCGCTCGTTTATCGTCCTGCCCGACGAGCCTATGCCCATGCGTCTGCAAGACAACCGCGTAGGCTACTTTTACAGCGACCGCTCGCACTACACGACCGAGAAAGACAAGGTCGACGAATACACCTTCATTCACCGCTGGCGTCTCGAACCGAAACCCGAAGACCGTGAACGCTACTTCGCCGGCGAACTGGTGGAGCCGCAAAAGCCCATCATCTTCTATGTCGACAGCGCTTTCCCCGACAAGTGGAGAGATGTCGTAAAACAGGGCATCGAAGACTGGAACACCGCTTTTGAGGCAGCCGGATTCAAAAATGCCATTCAGGCCCGCGACTATCCCAAGAACGACCCCGACTTCGACCCCGACGACATGCGTTACAGCTGCGTAAAATACGCTGCCACGACCATTGCCAACGCCATGGGTCCGAGCTTTGTCGACCCCCGCAGCGGAGAGATTCTCACGGCCGATGTCATCTGGTATCACAACATCGTATCACTGCTGCACAACTGGCGCTTCTGCCAGACGGCTGCCACCGATCCCCGCGTGCGGAAAACCGTCTTCGACGACGAAGTGATGCGCGAATCGATGCGCTATGTTGCCTCGCACGAGATAGGGCACACCCTCGGTCTGATGCACAACATGGGTGCCAGCTTCGCCTACCCCGTCGACTCCCTGCGCAGCCCCTCTTTCACACAGAAATACGGCACGACCCCCAGTATCATGGACTATGCCCGCAACAACTACGTCGCCCAGCCGGGCGACTACGAGCGGGGCGTGAAACTCACGCCGCCCGTACTGGGAGTCTACGACATATATGCCATTGCCTGGGGCTACCGCCTCATTCCCGGTGCCGATACCCCCTTGGAAGAGAAGCCCACCCTCAACCGCTGGATTGTTGAGAAAATGGGCGACCCCATGTACGAATTCGGTGCCCAACAGTTCATGGCCATCATCGACCCCACCGACCAGACCGAAGACCTGAGCAACGATCATCTGCGTGCCGGCGACTATGCCATCTCCAACCTGAAAATCATCATGGCCAACCTGGAAAAATGGGCAGCCGAGCCGGGCGAACCGTATGACGATCTCGACGAGACCTACGACCAGCTGGTAAAACAATATACCCGCCACATAGGCCACGTGATGACCTACATCGGCGGTGTGGAATTCAAAGACGCCCGACAAGGCAACAAGAATGCCGCCCGCACCCATCTCGACCGAACCACCCAGAAGAAAGCCATGCAATGGCTCATGCGTCAGGCCCGCACCTACAACGACTGGCTCACCCCGGCCCCGCTGATGATGAAACTCGACCGCAACCTCAATTGCAACGACAAGCTGGCCAGCAGTATCGTAGGCAGCCTGCTCAACAGCACGGCTCTCTACCGCATCGACGAGAGCGGACAAGTGAACGCCAGGAAAAACTACACCCTCGAAACCTATCTTGACGACGCCCTCTACGAGCTGTTCAAGGCCTCCTACCAGGGGAAACGGCTCAACGACACCGAACGGCGCATTCAATCGTCGGCACTGGCCGTCATGGTGAAATACAGCGGACTCACCCCGGCCTCGGGTAAAAAATCGGCTTCGGCCAAGGCACTCGCCGACTATTCCGATGTAATGGCTTTGGGATACAGTCCCGACGTACCGTGCAGCCACGCTGCCTGCCAAGCCCAGCGAGAAGAAGAGGTTTCGTTCCTGCGCATCAACATGGGACAACCCGGCATAACCAATACCCGCATCGCTCCGGTCATGACCGCCCACCTCAAAAAAATCGAGGCACTCTACAAGCAACAGCGTGCCCGCACCGGCGACAAGACCACACGCGACTTCTACGACTACCAACTGCTGCAAATTCAAGAGCTTTTCAACTGATTTTCCATTTAAACTATGATGAAACATATTTCTATCCTGTTGTTACTGACACTCTTCTGCTCGGCGATAGCCGTCGGGCAAGAGAGTAGCTCGGCAAAGATTACCGGATACATCGTCGACTCATCGGGCAACCCCATTGCCGGCGCCACCGTAAAAATCAAGGACACCACAACGGCTACCATCAGCGACGGCAACGGACAGTTCTCTCTGAGCGCACCCGCCACAGAGGGCACCCTCATCGCCTCGTTTCTCGGATACCGCAATTACGAAACAACCGTCGGCCCCACAACCGGTCCTCTCAAAATCACCCTTGAAGAAGATGCCCAACAGCTCGACGACATCGTTGTCGTAGGTTACGGCACGCAGAAAAAGTCGTCGCTCACCAGTTCGGTCGAGGTGGTGAGGGGCGAAGACTTGAAACGTATGCCCGTAATGAATGTCAACGAAGCCCTGGTGGGACTTGTAGCCGGTGTCTCGGTACAGAACTCGACCGGCGACCCCAGCTCGGGTAAGGAGTCGGATATTCGTATTCGCGGCATCAACGGAACGCCGCTCCTCGTCATCGACGGAGTGCCCCGCTTCGGCGAGAACACCTCCGACGGCGAAATGCGCCTCTCCGACCTTAACCCCGACGACATCGAAAGCATCTCCCTGCTGAAAGACGGTGCCGCCGCAGCCGTGTATGGCGCACGGGCCGCCAACGGCGTAATCCTGGTCAAGACCAAGCGCGGAGAAGACAACCAGAAGGTGCGCGTCAACTACCGGGGACAGTTCAACCTGCAACAGGCCATCTGCCTGCCCGACTTCCTCAACGCCGAAGAGTTTGCCACGCTCTACAACCGTGCCGTCGACGCCCGCGGCGACGACGTCTACGAGAAATACGACCTCGAAGCCATCAAGAACAATCCCAACCTTTATGGCGACGAAAACCTGCTCGACTACCTCGACAAGTTTGGCTACTCGACCCTGCACAGCCTCTCGGTATCGGGCGGGAACAAGTTTGTAAAATACTACATCTCGGGAGGTTACACCGACATAAAAGGCCTCTACTCGGGTGTAGGACGCAACCGGTTCAACTACTCGGCCAAACTCGACGCCTACATCATTAAGGGGCTCACCCTCTCGCTCGACCTCACCGGAAACCGCTCCAACAACAAAAACACCAGCTACACAACCATCGATGCGGCATACAGCTACTCTCCGCTACAAGTGCTGAAATACACCTCGGGCGAGCTGGCCAGCATCAGCGGCAGCAACCCGCTGCTGGCTGTTGAGGGGCTGGGCGGCTATATCCGCAACAAGACCAACTTCAATACCCTGTCGGCCACGCTCAATTATGAGTTGCCCTTCCTGAAAGGAATGTCGGTCTATCTGAGAGCTACCGTCGACAACAACAACTCCATCAACACGACATTCAGCAGTCCCGAGACACTCTACCTCTACGACAGCGAGACAGGCGAAATATCGGAAGACCCGCTGACCACCTACCCGACCGCCAAAATCAGCCTCTCACAGCGCGACCAGTTTGTCGACAACAAGCTCTTTGAAGGAGGCATCAACTACACCAATACGTTCAACGAGCGGCACGATTTCAGCGCCATGCTTGTGGCCAACTACCAGGACTACCGCAACCGCTACATGACCGGTACCAATAACGACATGGCCGGGAAATACCCCGAAGTCATCGGTACGGCCACCGACAGCAAACTGGTGGGTAACGAATATTTCTACCAACGGGCCTCGCTCATCGGACGCTTCACCTACGGATTTGACAACCGCTATTTCCTCGAAACAAGTTTCCGCGTCGACGGCTCTACCAAGTTACCGCCCGAAAACCGCTGGGGATTCTTCCCCACCGTATCGGGAGCCTGGGTACTCTCCAACGAGTCGTTCTTCCGCTCGTGGGACCAGCCGGTCATCTCCAACCTCAAATTCCGGGCCTCAACCGGTATTCTGGGACGTGATGCCGTACTCACCGACTTCGGCTACCTCATGAACTATGTCTACACCACCGGCTCGGGCTATCAGATAGGCGGAAATTTCAAGCCGGGTATCATTACCGACCCCAACAGTTTTCCCAATCCCGACCTGAAATGGGAAAAGAGCCATGACTACAACATCGCCGTCGATGCCGGATTGTGGAAAAACCGCTTTGCCGTTACCTATGAATACTATTGGCGCTTCAAGACCGACATGCTCACCTACGCCCCCACCTATCTCTATCCGCCTTCGGCCGGTACGGGTGGCAACGTGCCCTACATCAACTTCGGCAAGGTGAAGGCCTGGGGCTGGGATCTCACCCTCACGCACAAAAACAGTATCGGGCAATTCAAGTACGACGTCGGTGTCACGGTATCGAAGACTTTCGACGTGGTACTCGACTACGGCGACGAATCGTCGGTTGTCGAACACCAGCGCCGCAAAGGGCGCAGCAGCCAGTTGTGGCTGCTCTACCAGTCGGACGGGCTGTTCCAGTCCTGGGAAGAGATAGCCAACTACCCAGTCGACCAGGACGGCATGGGCAACACCACACTGGCCCCCGGCGATATCAAATATAAAGATGTCGACGGCGACAATGTCATCACCGCCAACGACCGGGTATATGTCAAGAGTTCGGCCTACCCCGACTTCTCGATGAGTCTGAGCCTCGGATGCAGCTACAAAGGTTTCTTCATGAATGCCATGTTACAGGGAGTTGCCGGTTACCAGCAGCAGATAACCGAACTCTATACGCTCGAAAGCAGCAGCTTGCAACGATTCCAGCGCTACCACCTCACCGACACCTGGACCGAAGACAACCCCGATGCCACCTATCCGCGCATCAAGTTCGCCTCGAAAAACGACAACAACCGCAAAGAGTCGGACTTCTGGATTCGCAACTGCAACTACATACGTCTGCGTTCGCTCACCATCGGTTATGCCCTGCCGGCCAAGCTGCTCCAAAAGAAGAAAATCAACTCGGTAAGCATTGCCCTGCAAGGAAGTAACCTCTTCACCATCTCTTCGCTCGAAGACGGTATCGACCCCGAATCTCTCCGCGGGTATCCCATACAGCGTTCCTACGGTATCACCCTTAATTTCGGCTTCTAATTCTTAGCTTCAAGACAATGAAAAAATTATTATATATAACTTTCTTTTCGCTACTCTTGTTGAATGTATCGACAAGTTGCAACGACCTGTTCGAAGAGGTACCCTACGACAAACTGTCGGAAAACGCCATCTGGGGTGATGAACTTCTTCTCGACGAATATGTCTTACCCTGGTACCGCAACATGGACGACGGCTTCTCCACCTATGTTACTACCATCATGAAAGGCATCGGACGGGAATACGAACCCTGGTATGGCGACCAGCTGACCGTAAGCCGCTCGGAATGGTACAACGCCGACTACGGCGACATTCTTCGCAGCAGCCAACAGGAGCTTACCACCCGAGGCCGCACCAAGTGGAGTTCCTATTATACCCAATTACGGTCTATCAACGTACTGTTTCAGAACGCCGACCAGATTCCGGATGGCGACCACAAACAACGGGTACTGGGTGAGGCTCACTTTTTCAGGGCCTACTACTATTACCTGCTGCTGCGCATGTACGGAGCGCCCATTATCCTCACCGAGCCCTACGACCCGCTCACCGATACCCGGCAACTCACCCGTGCCACCTATGAAGAGACGGTCAATTTCATTGCCTCCGAAGCCGACAAGGCAGCAGCGCTGCTTGATGCCTACATACCGGAGAGCGAAGCAGGGCGTGCTTCCAAAGGAGCCGCATTCATGCTCAAAGCCAAGACCTACTTCTGGGCTGCCGGCGTGAAGTTCCAGAACCGCACCGAGTCATATCTCGGCTTCCCCGACGACCGCACCGACCGCATGTACACCCTGGCGGCCAATGCCTACGACTCACTCATGGCTCTCAACCAGTATGAGCTGATACAAATTGCCGAGACCACACAGGAGGGTATCGCCGAAGCCTATCACAACATATTCCTGACCAAGAACAGCCGGGAGTCGATATGGGAGGTACAACACAGCGACGACGGAAACTTCGATACCGAGTTCGGCCACAAGCTCGACCGCGAGACCGCTCCCCCCTCGTGCTACGGCACATTTGCAGCCTATGTACCCACCCAGAACCACGTCGATGAATACCGCACCGTGAGCGGCCAGCCCATCGAGACGGCTACCGACTACGACGAGAACAACCCTTACCTCAACCGCGACTACCGTTTCTACGCCAACGTACTCTACGACGGCTGCTCGTTCAAGGGGAAGACGCTCGAAATACATTACGTCTACGACCGCCCCGGAGGCAGCTATACCCGCGGTGCCGACCTCACGGCCTACGGCTCGTCGGAGCAGGCCACCTACACCCGCACCGGCTACTACATGAAAAAGTTTGTCAACGAGTCGCAGCAAATCGACAACGACGACACCTATGCCAGCAGCCAGAACTGCATTATCTGGCGCTATGCCGAGGTGTTGCTCGACTATGCCGAGATTGACTTCAAACAGGGACGCACCGGTGACGCCATGGACAAGCTCAACGAGATACGCCGCCGCGTGCACATGCCCGAATATACCTCGATAACCTGGGACGACATCGTGAACGAACGGCGCGTGGAACTGGCCTTCGAGAAGTCGACCTATTGGGACCTCCTGCGCTGGGGCATCGCCGAGGAGAAGATGAGCGGAAGCACCAACCCCCTCCGCGGCGTGAACATATACAAATACCAGGACGGCAGCCCCACGGTCTACCGCGAGAAAACGGTCAACGGCACCGACAACACGGTGCGCTACTTCCGCGAAATGCAGTACTACTGGCCCATACCCTGGGACGAGATACGCCGCCACGGCATTCCGCAAAATCCGCAATGGCTCGAAATGTAAAAGAATTGATTATTAACCCTATAAAAAAAGATTGTCTATGAAAAAAATCGTTACACTTGCACTGCTCTTTGCCGGCGGGCTCACCTCTTCCGCCTATGCACAAGGCAACCTCTTCACCCCGGCCGACTGCGATGCCAACGGCTGGTTGTGGTTCGACACCCAGGCCAAAATCGACAAATATGTGGGCGAGGCCAACAGCGACAAAATTATTAAGATGGTTCCAACCAAATATCAAGTTGAAGTTGAACCAGATATTTTTGAGAACCTGAAAAATACTGCCTCTCCCACTGTTTATGGTGCAGGAACCGACGGTTACCTGCCGGGTACCGATGAAAGCGGAGCAGCCGTAGGTACCGATGCCAAACAAGGTGCCATCGTACTGGCTCCGGCATCGGGAGCAGGCCAGCAAAACGGAGGAGGTATACTTATGTACTTGCCCTCCTGCTACTACTGCGAAGTATTTTTATCGGCAGAAACTCGACTTACACCCTGTCTCTATGCCGGTCTTGGTTACAAAGAAACCATCGACCTTGGTATTGTAAAAGGTTTTGCTGCGCCTTTTTTTGTTTTGTCAAGCGCTGGCCAAACGACTTGGAAACTTCACGAACAAACCAATGAAAATACAGGTCTTACTATCAAACAGAATGGAGAAGTCTCCGTATACCTCATCAACGATAATTCCTCCAAAGCCGAATTATTTATACATGGCATAAAAGTGCAGGTTTACGGCGAAGGTGCCGGCATCAGCGGCACGGCCAGCGATGCCGAAGGTATCAACATCGCCCAGACAGGCCGTTTCATCTCCCTCTCGCGTGAGGCCGATGTAAATGTCTACAATGCCGCCGGTAAGGTGGTGCTCTCGACCCGTGCCGAAGCACTCGACCTCGGTGCGCTGGGTACCGGGCTCTACATCGTTCAGGCCCGCGATGCCAAAGCCGTGGCCACCCAAAAGGTGCTGATTCCCTAACCGATTCGCATACTCATGACAAGAACAGGAAGGCTGTGAGCGGAGACCCGCTCACAGCCTTCTCTGCACCTGACGTTCTCCACAGGAGGCTGTGGCGCCAATCGGCAACCGCCGCTCCTCTGAGAGAAAAAATCCCCTCACACAACCATGAAAACTTCGGCAGCACCTCTTGCTGCGGCATTTAGTTTTTATATATTTGCAAGACATTCAAACACTGACTACTATGAAAAGATGGATTCTTCTCACCCTTACCCTTCTCGCGCTGGCACCCGTCATGCAGGCCGCAGAGAAAAATAAAGGCGACCTGAGCAACCTGGTCGTGTTCCTGCGTTTCGCCAACGAAGGCGACACCCTCTTCGAGAAACCGCTCTCGCACTACGAAGCCCTCTTCAACGACTCGACAGCAGGAGCCAACTCGGTCTACAACTACTTCAAGGAGGCCTCCTACAACCAGCTCTACTGGCGCAGCCTTTTCTACCCGGCAGCCGATGCCGAGGGGCACATCGTCTCCTACCAGGCACAGAACCCGCGCGGGTATTATGAAAAATATTCCAGCATCAACCCCGACGGCTATGTCGACGACGCACTCGGAGCTAACAAACTGGCCCGGGAGCAGAAACTCGTGAAGGAACTCACCGACTACCTCAATACCATCATTCCCGCCGACGCACCTATCGATGCCGACGGCAACGGCGTAGTCGACAACCTCTGCATCATCATAAGCGGCCGTTCGGCCATCGGCAGCAGCCATCTGCTGTGGCCCCACCGCTCGCAGCTCTACACCCAGGAAGGCTCGATACAGGGAAAGAAAGTGAGCGAGTATATCATGCTCTTCGACGATGCCAACGGTTTCGGGCCGATGGTAACGCCTCTCGAAATCAACACCGGTGTGCTGTGCCACGAGATGTCGCACACGCTCGGCACCTACGACCTCTACCATGGCAGTGCGCGCACCGACCTCAACCCCATCGGGGTGTGGGACCTCATGTCGGACAACCTCACCGTACCGCAGCACATGAGTGCCTACACCAAATACAAATACGGCAAATGGCTCGACGAGATACCCGAGATATCGGAGCCCGGCACCTACACGCTGAACCCGCTCAACACGCCCAGCCGCGAAAACATCGCCTACAAGATATGCCCCACGGGTTCGGACCAGTATTTCGTGGTGGAATACCGCAAGAAAGAGGGATTCGACGCCGGACTGCCCGAGTCGGGCCTGCTCGTCTACCGGGTAGACCCGCGCTACACGGGCAACAATGCCTACGACGGCAGCTCCAAGTTTGACGAGCTCTACCTCTTCCGTCCCGGCGGCACGACAACCACCGACGGCAACATCGAGAAAGCCGCATTCAGCGCCGAGAGCGGCCGCACGGCCTTCGGCGGTGAGGCCGAGGAGAAACCCTTCTATACCAACGGCGAGGCCGCCCGCTTTGCCATCGGAAACGTATCGACCTGCGGCGAGACCCTCACCTTCGACCTGCTGCCCGTAGCCTCGCGCATCTACCTGCCCAGCGATACCGTAGTCGTAGCCGGAAACAGCGGCAGCAGCACGGCCATCACCGTAGAGGCCGACACCTCGTGGCAGATAGCCTCGGTACCCGAATGGCTCGACATCGCTCCGCTGCAAGGACACACGGGCAAGACGACACTGGTCATCACCACCCGTTCGAAGAACGAGACAGCAGCCTCACGTTATGCCGACATCACCCTGAATGCCATCGATGAAGCCGGCGTCTCGGCCACGCTCACCGTGGCCCAGGCTTCGGGTCAGATACTGGCCCCGTCGGGACTCGCTGCTACGGTAACGGGAGAGGGTGTCGAACTCACATGGTCGGCTCCGGTGTCGGGCGAAACCGTCCTGAGTGAAGATTTTGAAAATGCCGCCTCGGTGGCCAACTGGACCATTCGTCACGACTCGCAGAATCCCAAACAGTGGATACACGCTGCTGCCGACAAAAACACCGAAACTGCCGACGGCTCATACGCCATGAAACTCGAAGCAGACTGGGACTACATGCACCAGGACGAGTGGCTCATCTCCCCCACCTTTGCCCAGGGGGCACGGCTCTCCTTCCACTCCAAGTCGATAGCTCCGCAGAAAAACAATGCGCACAACTTCTACCATGTGCTGGTAAGCTCCGACAATGGTGAATCGTGGGAGATTCTCTACGACCTGAAAACGCAAAGCACGGCCGTGAACGTCTACGAAGAGATTGTGCTCGACCTCACCCCTTATCTCTCCGACGCGATGCGCATCGCCTTCCGCGGCTACGACGATAACGACCAGGGCCTCTCCTACTGGTGGATTGTCGACGGCATATCGGTATACCCCACCGCCGACCTCTCTACGGTTACCGGCTACAACATCTACCGCAACGGCGTGAAGATTGCCACCGTTGCAGAGTGCAGCTACACCGACCTTCTCGCACCCGAAGGTGAGGTTTCCTACCAGATTTCGGCCCTCACGGCCAATGGCGAGACGACTCTCTCAGCCCCGGTTGTCATCGACATGAGCGGAATGGCCCCAACCGGTGCAGAGCGGACAACAGCCTATTACGACACGCATAGCCGGCGGCTGATGGTACCGGGTGCCACACGTGTGGTTATTACTGGCATCGACGGGCGCAGCACAGTGCTTACAGCCCCGGCCGGATATATCGACCTCGGCGAATGGCCCACCGGCCTCTATGTGGCCCGCATATCGACAGGCCAGTCGGTGACGATAGTCAAATTCCTCCGCTAAAAACAATTTTGCCCGTGCCGCATCTTCCTGCGGCACGGGCTCCTTCAAAAAAAGCGAAGCCGCTGCGACATGTTCGCAGCGGCTTCGCTTTATGTGCGGATGATAGGACTCGAACCTACACGACTTTCGTCACCAGATCCTAAGTCTGGCGTGGCTACCAATTACACCACATCCGCAGGTAGCAGACTTCGCAAAGGTACACGAAGTTTGTGAATTAGGCAATACATCGGCTGTTTTTTTAGATGCTCACACCGGGTTACTCCCTGTAATAGACCCGTTTCACCCGCGACGATACCGAGGTAAGTATCTCATAGGGAATGGTTCCGAGCCAGCCGGCCAACTCTTCGACGGGGAGTTGCTCGCCGAATATCTCGACCCTGTCGCCCTCCTTGCAGTCGATACCGGTTACATCGATAAGGGTTACATCCATACAGATATTTCCTACGATGGGAGCGCGTTTGCCATTGACAACGACGCAGCCCCGGCCGTTTCCGAGATGCCGGTCGTAGCCGTCGGCATATCCGATGGGTATGGCAGCGATGCGCGAGGGACGGGAAAGCAGTCCGCGACGACTGTACCCCACCGTCTCACCGGCCTCCAAATCGCGGATTTGAAGAATGGTCGTTTTCAACGAACTGACGGTGCGCAAACCGCTGTTGTCGCCATAGGGCGATACCCCGTAAAGACCAATACCGAGGCGCACGGCATCGAACTGATAGTCGGTAAAGCGGGTTATACCGGCCGTGTTGAGGATATGACGCAGCACCCGATGGGGTGAAGCGGCCTGCACGGCATCGGCACAGCGGGAGAAGAGGGCTATCTGCCGGTAGGTATAGTCGTCGAAGCAGGCCTCATCGCTCCCGGCAAAATGCGAGAATACCGAGCGGGCCGAGAGGGTATCTTGCGACGAAAGGCGCTCGGCCAGCAAAGGCATATCTTTCTCTTCGAAGCCGAGGCGGTGCATGCCCGAGTCTATCTTTATGTGTACGGGGTAATGCAGCAATCCCTGACGACGTGCCTCGACAAGCAGGGCATCGAAGAGCTTGAAACTGTACACCTCGGGTTCAAGGTCGTAGCGGAAGAGCGTGTGAAAACTCGACATCTCGGGATTCATCACCATGATGGGCATCGTAATGCCCTGTTTGCGCAACTCGGCGCCCTCGTCGGCCACCGCCACGGCAAGACAATCACAACCACGGTCTTGCAGCGTCTTGGCCAACTCATAGGAGCCGGCACCATAGCCGAAGGCCTTCACCATACATATCACGCGGGTGGTGGGGCGCAACTTCTCCTTGTAGAAGTTATAGTTGTGAACAACGGCGTCGAGATTGACTTCGAGTATGGTCTCGTGCTGTTTCAGTTCGAGAGCTTCGCATATCGACTCAAAATGGAACTTCCGGGCCCCCTTTATCAAAATCAGTTCGCGCGAGAAGTGGTCGGCACGGCCCGATTGCAGAAACTCATCGGTTGTGGCATAGAATTCCTTCTCCACGTCAAAGAGCGCGGCATGGGCCATGATTTCATAACCGATACCCACCAGCCTCTGTACGCCCTTGCGCCGCACCAGTTCGGACACGCGTTCATACAGTTCGTCCGAGGGGACACCCGATTGCAGAATATCAGAGAGTATGAGCGTGCGTCGCATCGACTGCGCTGCCGAACGGCGCGACTGAAAATCGAGTGCAATGTCGAGCGAGTTGATGTCGGAGTTGTAACTGTCGTTGATGAGCAGGCAGTTGTTGATACCCTCTTTTACCTCCATGCGCATGGCAATAGGTTCGAGACGGCTCATGCGCCGGGCTATAATCTCCGGGTCGGTGCCGAGGTAGAGCATCACCGCCAGGCAGTGTATGGCATCTTGTATGGCTCCGTCTTCGACAAAAGGTATGGTGAAACTGCTTTTGGCCCGCAGATAAATATACTCTACATGCGTAGACTGCTCATTTTTCTCAATACGGGAGATATAAAGAGGGGCATCGATGTCGACATGAGACCAGGCTATCTCGCGGGTGCCCATGCACATCTTGTTGAAGGCCTCCGTCACTACGGGATTGTCGCCATCGTAGATGATAGCATCGGAACGGCGGAAGAGAGAGAGTTTCTCTTCGCACTTCTCCTGTATCGAGGCAAAGCCCTCCTGGTGCGCTTCGCCCACATTGGTGAGAATACCTACCGTGGGTTGCACGATAGGTTCGAGGTGGTCCATCTCTCCACTCTTGGATATGCCCACCTCTATCACGGCCAGTTGGGTATGTTCGTCGATTTCCCACACCGAGAGAGGGACGCCTATCTGCGAATTGTAACTGCGGGGCGAACGCACCATGGTGTAATCGTCGCACAGGAGCTGGTAGAGCCACTCCTTGACTACGGTCTTGCCATTACTGCCGGCGACACCTATCACGGGTATGTGGAAGCGGCGGCGGTGTGCAGCAGCAAGGGTCTGCAACGCCTGCAAGGTATCGGACACAAGCAGGAAATTGGCGTCAGCCATCTCTCCGGCATCATCGGGAAGCGTACTTACGACAAAATTGCGCACCCCCTTGCGATAGAGGTCTCCGATATAGCGATGACCGTCATTACGTTCGGTAACAAGAGCAAAAAACAGCGTTTCTTCGGGGAAGGTGAGCGAACGGCTGTCGGTAAGCAACACCGAAACAGAGCCATTCCGGCCGGGAGTGAAATCGGCCCGCACAATCTTGGCAATCTCGGTTATATCATATTTCATCAGTCTCTAATGTTGCGAGCAGCTGCCGGGCGGCAGTCAACTCTTCGGTTACATCAAAGAAAGCATATTTTTTGCGGAAATTTTCGAGTTTAAGAATATTTTGCACGACAAATTTCCGATAGGTTTCACGGTCGGGAGTCAGCGGCCGGTGACGCAACGCCTGCAAGAGACGGGCCCACTCACGGTTGACCGCACGGGTATTCTCATCGAAATAGGCTTCGGAAAACCGCTCCCACACATAGTCGACAGCCTGCGACGAAGGGTGGGCCATGTCGGTATCGTAGAAACGATAATCGCGCAACTCGTCAAGCACGATTTCGTAGGCAGGGAAATAATCGCAACGGTCGGGGAAAGTACGGCACAGCCTGTCGGTAAAGAGAAGCAGGGCGGCCTTGCTCAACTGGTTGCCGTGTGCACCGTCTTTGAGATGCCGCACCGGACTCACGGTAAACCACACCCGCAAACGGGGATTGAGGTCAAACAGCCGCCTGAGCAACGGACACCAGGTGTCGTACATCTCGTCGACCGACAGTTGCCTCCGCACAAAACGGGAGGCAGGCAGCTTATGGCAGTTGGCAACGACACGGCCGTCATCGGCCAAGGTATATACCCAAGAGGTGCCCCATGTCAGTATCAGATAGTCGGCCTCGGCCAGCAAGGCCGCAGCCGGAAGCAGACGGTCGTTGATCTGTTGCAGGCAGAGCGTCTTGTCGGTATGGGAGAAGCTCGAATGATGGAAGAAACTGTGCCACAGATTACCGTCGCGGAAAAGTTCTTCGCCGGAGAAGGGTCTCCCGGTCATCAGACGGTCAACCGATGCAGCGATGGAAAATGGGTTGTACTGGATACCGAAGGGATTGACGTCGACAGGGAAATGATACTCCCGCAGCCGCGCACCTATATACTCGGCAAAACAAGAGCCGAACAGCATCATGCGGTGATGATGTGTTACGGCTCCTTGTCGGGCGACTATCGATACAGGAGTGCTCCATTCCATACTCCCGAACGTCTTTTGTTTTACTGACGGACTATCTCCATCAATTTTATATCGAATATCAGTGTCGAGTAGGGTTTTATGCTGCCTTGCGACCGTGATCCATATCCGAGGTTCTGGGGGATAATGACCCGGCAAGAATCGCCTACGTGCATACGTTCCATGGCCACGGTCCACCCTTGGACCAAAGATGAGATCTTGGCCGTCATGGGATTGTCGGGACTCTGGTAGATATCGTCGAAAACCGTACCATCGATCAGCTGGCCCTTGTAGCACACCTTGACAAAACTGGTGGAATAGGGCGATACCGTTCCCGTGCCCCGCTTGTAGTAGTGCATCAGGACACAACTCGACGGGTCCCAGTTGGGCGATATAACTTGGTACACACGATTTCCCTCTTCATCGGTTTCGAGCTTGGCGGCCTCAAAATAGGCTACATTCTGGTTATTCCATTCGAGATACTCGGTAACCGTATCTTCGACATCGTCATTGCAAGAAATCATGGCCATAAGGCAACACGACAGCAGGGAGAGAAAAAGGATTCTTGTCTTTTCCATGTGTGAATACCGTAGAGTTCTTTAAAAATTAACGACGGGAGCCACTTCGGCACCTTCGGCAGCAGCAAACTGGGGTTTCTTCTCAAAGCCAAACACTGATGCGAAAATCGATGCCGGGAAACGGCGAATCATCACATTGTAGCTCTTCACCGCATCGGAATAGCGTGTACGGGCCACGGCAATGCGATTTTCGGTACCTTCGAGCTGTGCCTGCAAATCGCGGAAATTCTCGTTGGCTTTCAAGTCGGGATAGTTTTCGGCAACAGCCAACAGACGCGACAATGCCCCCGAGAGTTCTCCTTGGGCAGCCTGGAAGGCTTCTAGGTTTTCGGGCGTGAGGTTGTCGGCCGAGAGGGTTACCTGTGTAGCCTTGGCACGAGCCGACACCACGGCTTCGAGGGTCGACTGTTCGTGGGCGGCATAGCCTTTCACCGTCGAGACCAGATTAGGTATCAGGTCGTTGCGACGCTGATATTGGGCCTCAACCTTGGCCCACTCGCTTTCGATGGTCTCTTCGCCGGCCACCATAGAGTTGTAGGTGCCGACACCCATGACCGCCAAGACAATTATAACCAGCAGGATAACGCCTGCCACGATATATCCTTTTTTCATACGTTAATGCTTAATAGTTCAATCATTCACAATTTTACGCAAGAGCGATTTCATTGATACCTGTTCGCCGATAATCTGGGCCAGTTCGCAGATAGGTACACGTTTCTGTTCCATGGTGTCGCGGAAACGTATTGTCACACAATTGTCGGTGAGGGTATCGTGGTCGACAGTTACACAGAAAGGTGTTCCGATAGCGTCCTGGCGACGATAGCGTTTACCGATGGAGTCTTTCTCGTCGTACTGACATTTGAAGTCAAAACGCAACATGTCCATAATCTCGCGGGCCTTCTCGGGCAGTCCGTCTTTCTTCACCAACGGCAGAACAGCCAGTTTGATGGGGGCCAAGGCTGCCGGCAGGCGCAATACCACGCGGGTCTCGCCGTCGGGCAACTGCTCTTCGCCGTACGAGCCGGCCATTACGCTCAGGAACATACGGTCTACACCGATAGAGGTTTCGATGACATAGGGTACATACGACTCGTTGAGCTCGGGGTCGAAATACTGCAACTTCTTGCCGGAGTATTTCTCGTGGTTCGACAAGTCGAAGTTGGTACGCGAGTGGATACCCTCCACCTCCTTGAATCCGAACGGCATCTCAAACTCGATGTCGGTAGCGGCATTGGCATAGTGAGCCAGCTTCTCGTGGTCGTGATAGCGGTATTTTGCATCGCCGAGCCCGAGAGCCTTGTGCCATTTGAGACGGGTCTCTTTCCACTGGGCAAACCATTTGAGCTCTTCGCCGG
>ERZ824600.1013-NODE-1013-length-37640-cov-11.627724_pt1 | contig 37640 bp, 29 predicted proteins | sample MGYA00519933_ERZ824600 | MGnify/ENA primary metagenome ERZ824600 (study PRJEB31778, sample SAMEA3449178) | human gut metagenome | biome: human gut; feature: human-associated habitat; material: faeces | place: United Kingdom | collected 2010/2012 ... | reverse complement strand
CCTTCTCCGTGCGCTTCTTGTCGAGCTTGGAGATGTGGACCATGCCCTCCTTGCCGGGAGCGAATTCCACGAACGCGCCGATCGGGATGATGCGGGTGACCTTGCCCTCGTAGATGCAGCCGACCTCTGGCTCGAAGATGATGCCGGCGATGATCTCGCGCGCCTTTTCGACCGCTTCCTTCTTGACGGCGGAGATGAACACGCTGCCGTCGTCCTCGATATCGATCTTCGCGCCGGTATCCGCAACGATCTGCTGGATGATCTTGCCCTTCGGACCGATGACGTCGCCGATCTTCTCGACCGGGATCTTCATGGTGGTCATCTTCGGGGCGTATTCGGAGACCTCCGGACGCGGCGCCGGGATGGCGTCCAGGATCACCTCGTCGATGATGTAATCTCTGCCGCGGTGGGTGACGGCGAGGGCTTCCTTGATGATCTCAGGGGTCAGGCCGTCGATCTTCAGATCCATCTGGATGGAGGTGATGCCCTTATGCGTGCCGGCAACCTTGAAGTCCATATCGCCGTAGAAGTCTTCCAGGCCCTGAATGTCGATCATGGTGTCCCAGGAGCCGTCTTCCGCAGTGATCAGACCGCAGGAAATGCCGGCAACCGGTGCCTTGATCGGCACGCCTGCTGCCATGAGGGCCAAAGTGGAGCCGCAGACCGAAGCCTGAGAGGTGGAGCCGTTGGAGGAAACAACCTCGGAAACCACCCGGATCGCATAGGGGAACTCCTCAATGGAAGGAAGCACGGGAATAAGCGAACGCTCGGCCAAAGCGCCGTGACCGATCTCCCGTCTGCCGGGGGAACGGATGGCCTTTGCTTCTCCGGTGGAGAAGCCGGGCATGTTGTACTGATGCATATATCTTTTGGAGGTTTCCTCGTCGATGGTGTCCAGCTCCTGCGCATCAGCCAGGGTGCCCAATGTGGCAATGGAAAGCACCTGCGTTTGTCCTCTGGTGAACATACCGGAGCCATGAACTCTGGGCAACAGATCGATCTCGGCATCCAAAGGACGGATCTCATCCATTTTTCTGCCGTCCACTCTCTTTTTGTCCACCAACAGCCAGCGGCGGACAATCTTCTTCTGAATCTTATAGATGAGTTCGGGCATAATTACCGGCAGATCCGGATATTTTTCTGTAAACTGCTCCTCGATGTCGTCCATGATCGGCTGCATTTTGGCATCCCGCACATTCTTGTCGTCGGTGTCCAGCGCTTCCATGACGGCCTTCTCACAGTAGGCAAAAATCTCATCGAACATATCGTGATCCAGCTCGCCTGAAGCATAGGAGAACTTGGGCTTGCCGATTTCGGAAACGATGCCGTCAATGAAGGCGCAGAGCTTTTTGATTTCCTCGTGAGCCAGCATGATGCCGTTGTACATGGTGTCATCGTCCACTTCGTTGGCGCCGGCCTCGATCATGACCACCTTCTTGCCGGTGGAGACCACGGTCACGTCCAGATCAGAGACCTTGCGCTGCTCACTGTCGGGGTTCAGCACCAGCTTGCCGTCCACCAGACCCACCTTCAGGGCGCCCACGGGGCCGTTCCAGGGGATGTCGGAGATGGCCAGCGCGGCGGAGGTGCCGATGAGGGCGGCGATCTCCGGGGAGCAGTCGTGATCCACGGCCATGACGGTGCACATCACGGACACGTCGTTGCGGAAGTCGTAGGGGAACAGGGGGCGGATGGGGCGGTCGATGACGCGGGAGGTCAGGATGCCCTTCTCGCCGGGACGGCCCTCGCGGCGGTTGAAGCTGCCGGGGATGCGGCCCACGGCGTACATCTTCTCCTCGAAGTCCACGGACAGGGGGAAGAAGTCGATGCCGTCGCGGGGACGGGGGGCGGCGGTGACGCAGCAGAGGACGCGGGTGTCGCCATAGCCCACCATGACGGCGGCGTTGGCAAGCTCGGCCAGCTTGCCGACCTCCAGCGTCAGGGGACGGCCGGCCAGGTCCATGGTGTATTTGTGATAGTGGGGGAACTGGCGCTTGGTGATGATCGTTGACATATCGTTTCTCCTTTTTTGTGAAATGGCATTCTGCCCGCGACCTATCGCCGTTAGCACTTGAAAACGCTCCGAAACCCTGAATTTCGGCGCATTTTCAACTGCTAATGGTCAATTTGTACACAGCGCAGAATGTGAAAGAAGGGTGATGCGCAAGCGCACATCACCCTGTTTCAACTTACTTACGCAGACCCAGCTTGGCGATCAGGGCACGATAACGCTCGATGTCCTTCTTGGCCAGGTAGTCCAGCAGACGACGGCGCTTACCGATCATCATCTGCATACCGCGGCGGCTGTGGAAGTCATGGGGATGGACCTTCAGGTGCGCGGTCAGCTGGTTGATACGCTCGGTGAGAATGGCCACCTGGACCTCGGGGGAGCCGGTGTCGGTCTCGTGGGTACGATTGGCCTCGATGATAGAGGTCTTCTGGTCTTTCAGCATCATGGTTGTGTTTCCACCTTTCTTGAAATACGCCCGCAGCCTGGGCCGTGGGAGAGATGGAACGCTCCGCAGGGCTAAGGCAGGGGTCGGACGCGCTTAGCGCGTACTTTGAGATGATACCACAGAAAATCACCGTTGTAAAGTGGTTTTTGCGGCATTTCCGGGGATTTTTACGCCGTTACCTGAATGGCGGCCACGGGACAGCTGTCCGCCGCCTCCTGCACGCCGATCTTCTGCGCGTCCGGGATAGGGTCCACCGTCACCCGGGCGGGCTCGCCGCTGTTCAGCGCAAACACCTCCGGGCACAGCCCCGCGCACAGTCCGCACTGGATGCACGCCTTCTCCAACACCATTGCCTGCATGGAACACACCTCCTTTTGATTGATGGAAGTATTTTCCCCGGTTTGCGGCGGGGTTATTCAGCTCTCCGCGATGTGCCGGGCGAAGGCCGCCGCCTGCGCCTCGATGCCCGGCAGCTTCACAAGGCTGCCGCGCTCATTGGCCGTTTCCAGCAGGGAGAAGCAGGGCGGGAGATAGAAGGACTTGTTCATGTTCAGGGCGGAGATCAGCTGGCGGGCCAGCAGGTCGCCGCCGGAGTAGCCGGAGACGATCAGGCCGAAGATCCGCTTGTCATACATACGGGTCTGGCGGAACAGGGCCGTGAGCCGGTTGACACAGGCGGTCAGGTTGGCGGCCAGGGCGTCGTTGTAGTTGGCGCACAGCATCACCAGCGCATCGCAGCGGCGGACGGCGGGATAGACCTCGTCCACCATGGGGCCGCCGTAGAAGCAGCCGCCCTGCTCGCCGAAGTGGAGACAGGCGGTGTAGCTGCATCCGTTGCAGTCGGCCATGGTGCCGTTGCGGAGGCAGATCTCCTGCACGCCGAGGTCCGACGGAAGACCGGCCTTCACCAGCTCCCACAGGGCAAGGGTGTTTGACGTGGCGCGCTGGGAGGCGTGGAGAGCCAGCACATGGCGGATGGGGGCGGGCTTTTCCCAGCCGTTCAGGCGGGAGAGCAGCTCCGCCACGGCGGCATGGAAGGCCGTGACCTCGTCGGTGCCGCCGATCTGGGCCTGGGTGCGGAAATTCCGCAGGGAACCGGTGGCCTCCACCAGCGGGCGGCCGAGGAAGCCGCAGCCCGCCTGGTTGGCGGCGAAGACCATGTCCCGGGCCACATCCTTGGTGTAGAACTCGCCCACGCCGGTGACGATGCACGCGCCGATACTGTCGGAGAGCAGATCTGTGCTGCGGCGCAGGCGGGAGAGCATACGGTAATAGGCCATATTGCAGCCGCCCTCGTCCAGCGCCACGGCGAACAGCAGACGGCGGCCGGCCAGGTCCTCCAGCCCGTCATCGGGGTCGCGGATATCGCTGCCCGGGGGCAGCAGGGGCACCAGCAGGTCCCGCAGGGCGGGGCTGCGATCGTTTTCGGGGAGCAGAACGGTGAGCATGGCGGATACCTCCGTTATTCTATGGCGTTCAGCTTGGCGCGGGTGTCGTCGATACGCTTTTGCAGGGCGGGCGGCAGGGTCAGCGGCTCCGTCTCGATGCCGGCGGGGGTCAGACGATTGCGGCATCCCATGAACACCTGGCCGTCGTAGACGGAGGAATAATGCCACTGCCCCCGCAGCAGGGCCAGCAGGCTCAGCGCGCCGGAGGACAGGGCCGGGGCCACATAGGGCTTGTAGCCCAGCTTACGCATCTCCAGATTGGCGTGGGCCACCTTCTCCGTCAACTCACGGGACAGGGCGTCGTCGTAATGCGCCACGGAGTTGGCCAGCACCAGGTCCTCGCCGTGGGGGCCGAAGGCGCGGCCCTCGGTGAGGTAGGACGCGAAGCGAGGGTCCCTCCGGGCGTAGTACAGGGCGCGGGCGTGCATGACGCCCAGGCCGAAGCCCCGGACCTGGGCCGGGGACAGGCCGCTTTCACGCAGGACGGCACGGCAGAGGGGGTCCACCGGATCGCTGACCACGCAGAACAGGCCCCTGTACCGCCTGTCCCGGGCCATGCGGGCGTAGATGGACACCATCTCCCGGTTCAGGCCGTACTGGGCCATGCGGACATCCCCCGCCGTAACGGAGGTATCCGGGATCATCCGGGAGGCGCAGAACAGGAACACGTCGCCGTCGAACAGCTGCTCCGGCGCGATGATGTCCACCGGGGGCAGCGCCGCACCGTCCGGGGACTGTATCTGGTTCAGCTCGAACTCCCAGCGCTCGGAGACGCCGGGGCGCACGTCGCAGATGCCGATGGAGTCTATCACGTCGCCGCCCATGAGCCGCAGGCCCGTCAGCAGCGTGCTGCCCACATCGCCCAGAGCCAGCAGGGTGACGCGGCACTTAGACGGGATGCGCGGCAGGGCGGTATCGTTGAGATCGATCATAGTAGCTTCTCCTGTTTCTATCTTTTTGCCTCCGGCGGGGTGCTGACGCGCAAATTTCACGCCAAGGCAGGCCCCCTGAGGAGCAGAGAATGTGCCGGATCTTGCATCCTGCCGATGACGAGGCGGCGCCGCACAGTCTTGATAAAGGTTCAGATTTTGTGTCAAGACGAGGCGCGGAGGCGCAGGCCCCCCCTTGAGGAATAGAGAATGTGCCGGATTTTGCGTCCTGCCGATGGCAAACCGACGAAGGCGTACCGTGTGTACGTCGAGGAGATTTGACGATGGCAGGGCGGAAAAGACGGTGCATTATCTCGCAGGGCGCATACGTTTCAGGAGCTCTATATCTCCCTCAAGATACGTGCTGGCGGCGCGGGAGAGATCGTAGGTCATGCAGCCGCCCTTGTCGGGACAGAGGGGCAGGATGACCGCTTCGCCGAGACGGCTGAGGGTGAGGTTGCGGGCGTAGAGGGAACGGAATTCCGTTTCAAGGGCCAGGAGGATATCGCGGGCATTCTCAAGGCAGCAGAGGGAGAGCTCCCAGGCGGTCTCGTCGTCCATGCCGGTGTACTCGGGGGCGGCGTAGGGCAGGATGCGGTTGACGGCGGGCTGAAGGCCGCCGGGCAGGGACTCGCTGCGGCGGACGGTATCGCCGCCGATGAAGGGATAGAGCGTGGACTCGACGAAGCGCAGGCGCAGGTTGGGCAGGTAGTAGATGGCGTCCACGTCGTAGCCCAGCTGCTCCATCAGATCGCGGCCCATGCCGGTGAGGTAGCCCACCAGCACCTGGTCCACGGGGGTGTTCGTCTCGGCGAGCAGCGGGGCCAGGCGGCGGATACGCTTGCCGTCGTGGAGCATATCGTCCACGAGAATGACGGGGCGGGCAAAGGCGTGGATGGTGCGGACCTGGTCGGGCAGGGGCGAGTAGTCCGGGTAGGCTTCGATGGAATAGGTGCTGAGGTCCGGCTCGTAGACCTTGTCGGTACGCAGGGTCTTGGTGACGGTGTTGGGCACGGCCACGCCGCGGAGGATCTTGCCGTAGGGGACGCAGATATCCGGGCCGAGGACGCGGGGCGTGGTGGGCTCCGCGGGGACGCCGTTGCGGCCGGTGATACGCTGGAGCAGCCGGTGGTAGATGACGCCGGCGGACAGGCTGAGCACCAGAGATCCGGGCTGCAGCTTTGTCAGCGCCGCCTGCAGGCGGCGGTGGGCGGCGGCGATGGCGGCAAGCACCCGGGGCGAGGAGCTGAAGGGCGCCTTCACCGCGGTGTCCACGTTGCGGCTGAGGACGATGGGGCAGCGCATATCCACGGCCAGGGCGTCCGTGCTTTCACCAGCCGGGACGAAGCCCTGGAGCGTCAGCAGCTGGCGGCCGTAGCCGGAGACGGCGCCCTCCAGGGGAAGGTAGAGGGCATAGGTGAACTCACGGCTGAGAGCCAGGGTCAGCACCTCGGTGATGAGCAGCTGGCAGAGGTCGCTCTGGCGCTCGCCCCGGGGCACGAACAGCCCGCTGATGAGCAGGGTGCGGCCGCCGGCGTTCTGGCGGACCAGACCGGAGAGGGCCGGGTCGCCCAGGCGGGCGAAGAGGCGGGCGGAGTCCAGGCAGGCGTAGCTGGCCGCGCCCAGAATGGTGCCGTCGGTGTCCCGGCAGACCATCACGTCGTCGCCGCGGCTCTCGATCTGCGTCCGCAGCGCCGCAGCGGTGGGCACGGAGAGCATGGTGCGGAGGAATTTCTCCGCCGTCTCCGGCGAGGCGGGCAGGAAGCTCAGGTCCTCGGTGCGGAGAACGGGCTTGTCCTGGGGCTCGCGGAGGTACAGGCCGCGGCGATAGATGAACTCCTGCACCGTGGGATCGATGAGGTTGGAGATGTCGCGGTTGGCATCCACCGCCTCGCGGATGCGGGTGGAGCTGATCTCCTCCAGCTGGGGCGGGAGCGTCAGCTCCAGCACCTTGCCGGTGATGCAGCTGTAATCCGCCGGCTCGGCATCCGGCTCGGTGCGGCGGAAGACCACGTGGTCGAAGGTGTGGATGGAGTCCGGCGTGACGGACTTTTTGTAGGACGAGGCGTGGAGCACCACGTCGCTGCCCACCACGATGGACACGCTGCGGCCCGGGAAGGCGGCGCGCAGCTCGTGGAGGTTCTCCGGGTTGGCGATGTTCACCGGGAAGTCCTCCGGGAAAATGCTGACGTGGAACACGTCGGCCACGGCCATGGCGGCGATGCGCCGGCGCAGGCGGTAGGGCTGGGTCTTTTTGGACCAGGAGAACTCGTCAATGGCCAGCAGGACCTCGAAGCCCTGGTCGCGGATGGCCCGGACGATGCCCTTGTGGGACAGGGTGAAGGGGTCGAAGGTACCGGGGAAGAAGGCCACGGGGCGGGGCGCGCCGAAGTCAAAGCCCTTGTGGAACAGGCGCTCCTCGGTGATGAAGCGGTAGAGCTTGCCCAGCATGGCGGCCCGGTAGTAGAACGTCAGGCCCTCGCCGGGGAATTCGTCCTGGGCGGAGAGCAGCTTGCGCTGGGTGAGCATAAAGGCGCGGCGCTTTTCGTGGCGGCCCAGCTCTCCGGAGCCGAAGACCCGGCGGCCCAACACGAACAGGGCCTCCTGCCGGGTGGCGCCGTCAATGCCGCTGAGGCCCCGCATCAGCAGGCCCAGCAGCCGTTCACGGCGGCGGCGGTAGGCGTCGTCCGTCTCCGGGAAGCGGGAGCGATAGGCATCGTACGCCTCATAGATGACGCCCACGGTATCCAGCACGGAGGCGGTAACGCGGCTGTCGGAGGAGCTGAGGTTCACGCGAAGGTCGTCCAGCACCTCATCCAGCTCCGCCGGGGGCAGCCACAGGGCAAAACGGCCCAGGTAGTCGGGGATATACTTGGTGAACTCCTGCTGGCCCAGCTCCAGGCCGCGGCACAGCTCCACCGCCACCTCGTTGCGCTGGTCGGCCGTCAGTCGGGGCGCCAGGGCCAGCAGGGCGTTGCCGGCGCTGTGGCGGACGGTGACGCGGTCGCTGACCTTGATGAGATTGGACAGGTGGGTGGCGATATGGAGGGCGGGGCTTTTGCCGCTGCGGGCAAAGTCCGTCAGCAGGCGCAGGTTGCCCTGCTTGGTGATCCACGGCGTGGCAGTCTTCAGGTTGTCCAGGAAGATCTCGGAGACCACGTCCTCCGGCAGAAGAAGGGGCGCGCCCTGAGAGAGCACATCCTGCTTGAGATAGCGCAGGGTGCCGCTGTCGCCGTCGGGGACGGCGGTCACGGCCTCCAGCGCGCGGCCGTCCTCCGGGTACAGGCGGGCGAGACGGTCCAGCAGCAGCACGGCGGCCATGCGGATGGTCAGGTCCTTACGCAGGGACAGGGCGGCGGCAAAGTCCGTCATCTGCCGGGCGCGGCTGGCCGTATAGGCCGTATCCGGCAGAGCGGCGGCGGTATCCAGCAGCTGGAAGGCGGTGTAGTCGTCCAGATCCTCCGGCCTGCGGTAGTAGGCGAACACCGGGGCCAGGAAGCGCTCCTCCCGGCCGGGGCAGTGGCTCAGCAGGGAGCCGACGGCGAATTTCAGGGTATAGCCGATCCAGCGGCGGTGCTGGGGCATGAGCTTATGGTCGGGATACAGTATCTTGTCCAGATAGAGCCTCCACTGGTCCACGTCGGTGATGGCCCGGGGGTCCGGGCGGATGTCGGCGGGGCGCTCCTTGGCGTAGCCGGCGTGGAAGCCGGCGATGATCTCGCCCAGCAGCGCCGCCGCCTGACGGCGGATATCGCCCTCGCGGTGCATCAGCAGCTCGTAGAGGAACGTCAGGGTCTGGACCTTCTGTGGGATATGCAGATAGAGGGAGTAGGACTCCATCACCGCCAGATAAGCGCGGAGACGGCGCCAATCCGTCTCGCCGCGGGCCTCCTCCAGCAGACGGGCGAAGCTGCGCTGATCGGTGAGGCGGTGCATCAGCTCCATATTGTGGCCCACGCAGCGGAGCGTCAGGGCGCGGAGGGCCTCGTCGTCGGTCATAAGGGCGGTGTGCTTCTCCGGCAGCGGGGGCGTATCGCCGCCGGACATGGTGACATCCACGCCGCAGCTGACCATGAACTGCTCAAAGTCCTCCAGCCGGGCGTAGACCCGGGTATAGCGCTTCTGCTTCTCGCCGTCCACGTCGTCCAGCTTGTCCAGGATCACCTGAAAGGCCTGAGCCAGGGTGGAGATACGTGTGATCTCCCGGCCCTGCGCATCGTGGAGCTGCTTGACGCGGAAGTCGGCATAGATCAGCAGCAGCGCCTCCACGGAGAGGTAGTCGGGCTCCAGGTCCCAGACGGAGTGGTTGGCGGCCACGTGGCCGATATCGGTCATCCGGCGGCGGCGGAACCACTGGTCGGTGTAGAAATAGTGCAGGTAGGGCACGCGCTCGCCGGGGCGGCAGCCGAACTTGCCCAGATCGTGGCCGGCGGCGGCGCCGGAGACCAGGGCCACGTCCACGGCCACGCCGCTTTTCCGCAGGGCGCGGGCGGCGGTGACGGCGATGTGGTGGACACCGGCGATATGCTCAAGGGTGCGGTAGGGCGTGACCTCCAGGCCCAAACGCATCAGCTCATAGACGAACTCCCGCCTCCACAGGCGCAGGAAGCGCTGATAGGACGGGGCACAGGGACTGCCGGCCAGCTCATCATCGGTCAGGAAATCGAAGGTCCAGGCCGGGTCATGGGGCAGCAGCTCCGCCTCGGCGGCAAACAGCACCTGCAGCACCGACAGCAGGAACACCGCACCGGGGGCGAAGGGCTCCGCATCGGTCTTTTCCGGGTAGAGCAGGCGGCGGGCATAGTCGTAGGCATAGGCCAGCCAGCCCTCGGACGGTTCGCCGGGGCACAGCACCTCCAGCTCCGGGCGGCAGAGGGCCAGCACGTCGGCGCAGCGGAGGCGCACGCCGCTGAACAGCCCGGCAAAGCGCTGCATATAGCCCTCGGTCTCAATGGCGCGGAGCAGGGCGTTCCCGGGGGCAAAATAGTCCGCAGCGGGACGGTCGGAAAGGCGGCGGCGCAGGGCCAGGTCCATCTGGCGGATACGTTTTTTGTTCATGGCAAAACCTCCTGCCGGTGGTATCGTACGCGGGCCGTGTCCGCCGAAAGGCGCCCGTACACCGGTAAGATGTCCGGGATGGACACGGCACACCATAATAATAGGACACTCCCCCGCACGCTGTCAATATTCCGCGGGGCGTTTTGCCACCGTTTTGATACGGAACCTTAGTAAGGTCTTAAGCGTGTGTTCACGATTTATTCACATTTTGAGGGCCAGGCGCATGATATGATATTGTCGGGGGCAGCGGCGGAACGGAATGACAATTTCTGCCGTCTAAGTAAATAGGCAAATCATCCCGCGGGCGCGCGGGAAGGAAAAAGGAGAACACGACATGAAAAAAGCGGCTTTTGTACTGGCGCTGGTGATGCTGCTGGGCTGTGTGTCCGGCTGCGGCGCAGCGGAGGGCGAGGCCTCCGTGCAGTCGGTGTCCATGATCTGCGGGCTGGGGTCCGTAGGTCTGGCGGACCGGTTCGCAGGCATCGTCAGCCCGCTGGGCGAGACGACCATCAAGAAAAACGACGCCATGACCATCGACACCATCAAGGTGAAGGTGGGCGACAGCGTGAAAAAGGGCGACGTGCTTCTGACCTATGACCTCAGCCAGATCCGCACCGACCTGGAGATGGCCCAGCTGGAGCTGGAGCAGCTGAACGCCACGCTGGAGGACCAGCAGGCGGAGCTGGAGCGTATACAGAAGCTGATGGACAGCACCTATGACGACGCCACCAAGCGGCAGTACGCCCTGGACCTGCGGGAGCAGAACGTGAAGGTGCTGGAGACGAAGGCCAACATCGCCACCAAGAAAAAGGACATTGAGAAGCTGAAGGCCAACACCGCCGACAGCACCGTCAAGTCCCCGGTGGACGGCGAGGTGCAGTCCCTGAACCCGGACGGCGGCACGGACAACTCCGGCAACGCCCTGCCGTTCATGACCATCGTGGAGACGGGCGGCTTCCGCATCAAGGGCTATGTGAATGAAAACAACGCCAGCGTGCTGACCGAGGGCACGGCGGTGGTCATCCGTTCCCGGGTCAGCGACCAGACGTGGAAGGGCAGCATCAGCTCCATCGACTGGAACAACGCCCAGCAGAGCCGCAGCGACTACGGCGACAGCGACACGGCCATGTCCAGCAAGTACCCCTTCTATGTGACGCTGGACGGCGGCGGCGAGGGCCTGCTGATGGGCCAGCACGTGTACATAGAGCCGGACTACGGTCAGGAGGACACCCAGGACGAGAGCCTGATCAACCTGCCCAGCTACTTCATCAACGACGCCGAGGGCAAGCCCTGGGTGTGGGCTCAGAACAGCAAGGGCAAGCTGGAGAAGCGGAGCATCACCCTGGGCGAGTACAACACGGAGACGGACACCTATCCCGTGACGGACGGCCTGACGGCGGAGGACTACATCGCCTATCCCGACGACAGCCTGAAGGCGGGCATGACGTGCATCACCTATGACGACGCCACCTTTGACCCCAGCGCCGGCGGCGGCGAGGTATACCCCGAGGGCGGCGGTGAAAAAATCGACGAAAACGTGCCCATGGACGGCATGGACGGCGGCGATATGCCTGCTGAGAACGACACCGTCACGGACGACGGCAGCACCGTGACCGTGCTGCCCGGCGGCGAGGCCGCCTCCGCGTCAGCGGTCATTCCGCCGATGGAGGGCTGAGCATGATTTTGGAAATGCGCGATATATGCAAGGACTATCCCATGGGGAAGTCCGTGGCACATATCCTGAAAAACGTGAACCTTGACGTGGAGGAGGGGGAATACCTCGCCATTATGGGCCCCTCCGGCAGCGGCAAGACCACGCTGATGAACCTGATCGGGTGTCTGGACGTGCCCACCAGCGGCAGCTATCTGCTGGGTGGGCGGGACGTGACCACCTGCAACAACAAGCAGCTGGCGGAGGTGCGGAACAAGGAGCTGGGCTTCGTGTTCCAGAGCTTCAACCTGCTGCCGAAGCTGACGGCGCTGGAAAACGTGGCGCTGCCCCTGCTGTACGGCGGGGTGAAGAAGGCGGAACGGCTGGAACGGGCCCGGGCCGCGCTGGAGACGGTGGGGCTTTCCGACCGGGTGGAGCACAGGCCGGACCAGCTGTCCGGCGGACAGTGCCAGCGGGTGGCCATCGCACGGGCCATCGTGGGCAATCCGAAGCTGCTGCTGGCCGACGAGCCCACCGGCGCGCTGGACAGCGCCAGCGGCGCGGCGGTGATGGAGCTGTTCCAGCAGCTGCATGACGGCGGCTCCACCATCATCATGATCACCCACGACCATTCCATCGCCAACCACGCCGCCAAGGTCATGACCATACGGGACGGCGTACTGTCGGGAGGTGACGACTATGAGTGAGAAGCTGACGCTGCGGGAAAAGCTGCATATCGGCGAAAAGCGCCCCGACGGTGAAAAGCCGCGCATGAGCAAGAAGCTGAAAAAGGGCATTATCGCCGCCGCCTGCGTGGTGGGCGTGTGCGGCGCGGTGTGGGGCGGACTGACCATCGCCCGGAACGCCCAGCGGGGCGACGTGAACGTATACGCCGTCAACGAGTGCGCCATGACCGACTACTGGGGGGACACCTCCAACACCAGCGGCATGGTGACCACGGACAAATTGCAGAAGATCTACATCTCCCAGAGCCAGACGGTGAAGAAGGTGTGGGTCAAGGAGGGCGACAGCGTCAAGAAGGGCACGGCGCTGGTGAGCTATGACTCCACCCTGACACAGGCCACCGTGGAGCGCGCCAAGATCGACTATGACCGGCAGACGGAGAACCTGGAGGTCATGAAAAACGAGCTGGAGCTGCTGAAGAAGGCGAAGAACAAGGAGACGCTGGAGGCGGAAAAAACGAAGCTGGAGGCGGAGCTGCAAGCGGAGATCAGCCGGCTGGACGGCGCCGGCGGGTACGACCCCGAGAAGGCCGTGGAGCCCGGACTGGTGACGCCTATGGCCGAGGGCTCGGGCAACAGCAAGGATAAGCCCATTTACTACTACTGGCTGACCGACAAGCCTCTGAGCGATAAAGTGCTGCGGAACCTCCTGCATGTTACGGAGATAAACCGGGCCACACCTATGGATAAGACCCCGACAGTGAGCACCTATCTGGTATTGGTGTCCCGGGACAAGGATAAGATGGGCGGTATGCCCACCAGCCGCGGCCTGCTGATAACAGAGACATTTACACCGGACAGCACAGAGCAGCCTGTTGAGGGTGCACCCATTCCCGGCACGGTGAGCATTTCCTTCCAGTTCTGCGATCTGCCGGAGTACATCGACCCGGAGCGCACCTACGACAGCGACAAGTACAAAGAGCTGACCCGGAAGATTGCCCAAATTCAGGAGCTGCTGGATGCCTCCATGACCCAGTTGGAGATCAACAAGGCCATTCTGGAGAAGGCTCAGGCGGTAAAGGAGCAGGAGGTCAACCTGAAGGTGGCGAAGCTGAAGCTGGACAAGAAGCTGGCGGAGCTGGGCGACGGCAACGTGTACGCGGAGTTCGACGGCACGGTGAAGGCCGTGCGGGACCCGGACGAGGCCTATAACAACAGCGAGGCCGTGGTGGAGCTGTCCGGCGGCGGCGGATATTACGTCACCGGCACCCTCAGCGAGATGGATCTGGGCAGCGTGCAGGTGGGCGACAGCGTATCCATCAGCAGCTGGATGACCGGAGCGGCCTGCGAGGGCACCATCGTGTCCATCGACGACTATCCCACCAGCAACGGCAACAACTGGGGCGACGGCAACAGTAACGTGTCCTACTACCCCTTCAAGGTGTTTGTCACCGAGGACGCGAATTTGCAGCCCAATGACTATGTGGATATACAGTACCAGAAGGACACCAGCGCGGAAGAAAGCGGCAGCTCACTGTATCTGCAGAGCATGTTCATCCGGACCGACAACGGCAAGAGCTATGTGATGGCCCGGGGCGAGGACGGCAGACTGGAGCAGCGGTGGGTGCAGACCGGCCGGGATCTGTGGGGCAGCTACACCCAGATACGGGGCGGGCTGACCATCAACGACTACGTGGCGTTCCCCTATGGGCGCGACGTGGTGGAGGGTGCCCACACCCAGGAGGCCACGACCGACCAGCTGTACAACTACGGCATATAAAGGAGGCGGGATAACCATATGTTGGAAAATATAAATCTCGCCTTTCAGGGCGTGTGGAGCCACAAGCTGCGGTCGTTTCTGACCATGCTGGGCATTATTATCGGTATCGCCGCGATCATCACCATCGTGTCCACCATTCAGGGCACCAACGAGCAGATCAAGCAGAACCTGATCGGCGCGGGCAACAACGTGGTGCGGGTGACCATCGGCGCCACGGACAGCCAAAACTATTTCGACCTGAACTACTCGGCGCTGCCGGAGGGTATCGACCCAGTGACCCGGGAGATGCGGGATGAGATGGAGAAGCTGGGCAGCGTGTCGCTGGTGAGTATGTACTACTCCCGGGATTGGTGCGACAACGTATACGTGGGCAATACGGCGTTCAGCGGTTCGCTGTACGGCGTGGACGACCACTATCTGACGGCCGTGGACTACGCGGTGAACTACGGACGCTCCTTCACGGCGGCGGACTATGAGAACCGGCGGAATGTGGCGCTGATCGACGCGAAGTCGGCAAAGTCGCTGTTCCAGGGCGAGAACCCCATCGGCGGCACCATCGAGATCAACGGGATGCCGTTCACCGTGGTGGGTGTGGTGTCCTCCCGGTCCAGCAGCGGACCGGTGATCAACAACTTTAAGGATTATCAGATGTACGCCGGCAGCACAGCGGGGACCATTTTCATCCCGGACGTGTGCTGGTCGGTACCGTACCGGTATGATGAACCCCAGTACGCGGCGGTGCGGGCCACCAGCACCAACGACATGACCGCCGCCGGCGACAATGTGGCCAAGTATCTGAACGAGAACGCCATCCGGACCACGAAGTACAAGTACGAGTCCAAGGACCTTCTGCAGCAGGCCAGCGATCTGCAGAGCCTGTCGGAGAGCACCAACAAGCAGTTGATCTGGATCGCGGCTATCTCGCTGGTGGTGGGCGGCATCGGCGTGATGAACATCATGCTGGTGTCCGTCACCGAGCGCACCCGCGAGATCGGATTGAAGATCGCCATCGGCGCGCAGCAGAGCCGCATCCTCTGGCAATTCCTGACGGAGGCGGCGGTGCTGACCAGCATGGGCGGCATACTGGGCGTGGCTACGGGCATCGGCCTGGCGGAGATGATGTCCCACATCATGGGGACACCGGTGGCCATCAGCATACCGGCGTGCATCATCGCCGTGGCCTTCTCCATGGTCATCGGCGTGGTGTTCGGCCTGGTGCCGGCCATGAAGGCATCGAAGCTGAACCCCATTGAAGCCCTGCGGAGAGAATGATACGCAGAAAGAAAAGACCGGCTTTCGCCGGTCTTTTTCTCTGTCTGCTCCCGGCGAAGACACAGCGAAAGCAGAAAACAGCCCCCGGCAGGGGGCTGTTTCTTTATTTACTGCGGCAGCTCGCCGGGGGCGACCAGGATGATCTTGTCGGCCCGGTCATAGTCGCTGTACGCCTCCTTGGTGCTGCGGAGGAGCGTACCGTCGCCGGCGTAGACGTTGCGGTAGGTCTGGACGGCGTAGCCGTTGTGGCCGTACTGCTCCACCTCGGTGGTGCCGGGGGCCACGGACTCGGACTCCTGATAGACCGTCTTGCGCTCGGAGTAGGAGAGGAACTGGTTGGTCATCTCCACATAGTGGTCGTCGGTCTTGGTGCCCAGCAGGGTGATGGTCAGCTGGTTGGTCTCGTCGTTGTAGCTGGTGGTGATCTTGATGGGGTAGTTGGTGCTGTTGCGGAAGGCAAAGTCCGGGCCGCCCCAGCTGACCGTGGCATCACAGCCCGTGACGGGCATATAGCCGGGGTCGAACATATGGGCGTAGCGCAGGACGATCTGCAGGTCCGCCATGAGGGCGGAATAGTACAGCGTGGAGGATACCTGGCAGATACCGCCGCCGATGGAGGTGACGGTCTTGCCGCCGGAGTAGGCGGCGGCGGGCTGGAAGCCCCGGGCCTCGGTGCGCTGGCCCACAGTGGCGTTGTACCAGAACTCCTCGCCGGGGTTATAGATACGGCCGTTGATGGCGGCGGAGGCCAGCTTGATGTTCTGGCGGCGGCCCCAGGGGCCGGCGCAGGTGGTGGTGCAGGTGCCGATCACGTCCCGGAACATGGCCTGCTCCAACTCCTCGGTGGCGGCGGGCGGGAACTGCACCTGGGCGTCAGCCAGGAATTCCTCGCCCGGCTGGGCGGCGTCCAGCTGCTTTTGCACCGTCTCCACATCGAACTGTACGCCCACGCGGGACTGGGTGGGCTTGCCGGTGGATTTGTCGCAGATGGCGGCGGCCATGGTGCCGGCGATCTCGTCGTGGAGCGCCTGCACGTCCATAGGCGCGGCGGTGTGGGCCGCGAACACACATTCCACAGACCGGGCTGCCACGGACAGGTCGCGGCTCTCGAAGCACTGCGCCAACTCGGCGCGCAGCGCCGCCGCGTCCAGCTTCTCGCCGTCCTGCGGCTTGGTGATGTACAGACCCTCACCCTCCGCCAGCCGGTAGCCGCCGTCCGTTACGGTGCAGCCCACGGTGTCGGACAGCTGTTCACAGGCGGCGGTAAGCTTTGCCTCGTCCACGTCCAGCTGGGGCGTGACGTCCACGCCCTTGCACCAGCTTTCGATGAACCGCCAGCCGCCGCGGAGGAACGCGGTCACATCGCTGCCCCAGCCCCGGTCCTGCACGTCGCAGCCGGCAGCCTTGGAGATATAGACGGGCAGAACGGTGACGCCCAGGTCGGAAAGGGTGGTGCTGCCGATCTCCTGCCCGTCACGGGTCAGGCGGATGGTCATGCCGTCCAGCAGGGCACTCCCCTGCTCCGTCCAGCGCTGCTCGGCCTCCTGCGCCGACAGGCCGGACATATCCATGCCCAGCACGGAGGTGTTGGGAAACGCCGTGTGGGAATACAGCGCGTTGGCGGCCACACAGCAGCCCGCGTAGGCCAGCACCAGCACCGCAGCGATGATGCCGATGATCAATCCGGCCCTTTTTCCGGGGGTCTTGGGAGGCTTTTCTTCCGGGGCCGCGCGCTTGCCGGCCGTCTCCGGCGCGGGATCGGCGGTAACAGAGGACATATTCAACTCGTCGCTCATGGTGTCCCCTCCTTTGTATCATCAGGTTTGGGCAATACCGGCAAAATGCCGTGCCGTTACTGCATTGTATCACGGTTTGTCAAGGAATGGGTTACAAAAGCGTTACGACACATCTTTCTGCGGCTTTGCGCGGGGAATGGTGACGGTGATGCAGATGGTGTCCTCCGTATCCCGGCGGGCGACCTTGGCACCGACGCCGGCGGTCTGCATGAGCCTGACGCCCCGGTCCACACTGTTGAGAAACAGCCGGACGTCCTTTAGGATATAGGTGCTGCGGCGGCGGATCGGCGTGGTCTGGTTCTGTGTGACCAGACGGTCTATGTAACCTTCGGCATCGGCGACGTTCAGCTGGTTTTTGCCGATGTGTTCGACGGCGGCAAGGCGCTGCTCCGGGTCCTCCAGACGCAGGAGGGCACGGGCGTGGCGCTCGGTCAGGCCGTAGCGGTGCAGAGCCTCCGCCACCGGCTCCTCCAGCCGCAGCAGACGCAGCTTGTTGGCCACGGCAGACTGGCTGCGGCCCAGCTTTTCCGCCGCCTGCTGCTGGCTGAGGCCGTAGCGGCGGAGCAGGCGGGCGATGGCGGCCGCCTCCTCCATGTAGTCCAGGTCGCGGCGCTGGAGGTTCTCGATCAGGGCCAGCAGGGCGGCGTCCTCCTCATCCACCCGGGCCAGCAGACAGGGCACCTGCCGCAGCCCGGCGATCCTTGCCGCCCGCCAGCGGCGCTCGCCGGCCACCAGCTCGTAGACTGCGCCCTGCTGCCGGACGGTGAGCGGCTGCAGAATGCCGTAGGCGGCGATGCTGGCCGCCAGCTCCTGCAAACTCTCCGAGTCGAACCGGCGGCGGGGCTGCTGGGGATTGGGACGGATATCGTTGATGGGTATGTATCGCACACGGGCAGAGAGGAAATCGGTCTTCTGGTCTTTTTTCATGGCGGTCGCCTCCTTTTTTCACCTATTGTACGGCGGGAGGCCTGTCGAAAGCGGGCGAAGACCGTCGGGAAATAAAAAAATGCACCCGCCCCTGTCGGGACGGGTGCGGCGGTCACTGCTTTGTGCGGATATCCTCGCCGAAGAAGGGCAGGATCTGGTAGGCGCCCTCGATACGGGAGAGGATGGGCGCGCCGTAGCGATGGCCCAGCTCCTCCGGGGCCAGGTTGGTGCTGATGATGGTGGACCTGCCGGAGAGCATACGGCCGTTGACGATCTGATAGAGGGCGCTCTGGACAAAGGCGGTGGTCATCTCGGTGCCCAGGTCGTCCAGGATCAGCAGGTCGCAGCTCTCACAGCGGCGGACGTCGGCATCGCTGACCTCGTCGGGGCGGAATTTGGCGTCCTCATAGCGGGAGAAAACGCTGATCGCGGTGTCGTAGACCACGGAGAAGCCGGCGTCGCTGACCTCCCGGGCGATGCAGGCGGAGAGGAACGTCTTGCCCAGGCCGGTGCCGCCGGAGAGCAGCAGGCTGCCGCTGCCCCGGGAGAACTGGCGGGCAAAGTCCCGACAGACATCGAAGTTGCGCTCCATGTTGGCCCGGGGCGAAACGCCGTAGCTGTCCCACACGGCGCTGTCGTACAGGTCGAAGCGGAAGGTGTCGAACCGGGCCTCGCCCAGCGGCAGGAGCCGGGAGAGCTCCGCCAGCTGTTCGCGGGCATAGTACTGCTTCAGGCAGGCGCAGACGCCGGACCGGGTATAGCCGGTGTCTCCGCAGAGGGAGCAGGCGGGCTTGTCCTCCAGATAGTCGGCGGGATAGCCCATGTCCTCCAGCAGGGCGGCGCGCTCGCGCTGCAGGGAGAGATTTTCGTCCCGCAGGACCCGCAGGGCGGGCAGCGGGTCCTCGCCCTTTTTGGCGGCGGCGGCCACGATACGGCTCATGGTGGTGCGGAGGGTCCGGTCAATGTCCCGCAGGCGGGGCTGGCGGGCAAAGACCTCCCGGCGGCGCTGGTCCAGCTCGGCCTCCCGGCGCTGGCGGGCCTGGTCGAAGCGGGCAATGGCCCGCTGCATGATGATACCGTCGTATGACATACTCTCACCTCTTGATATAGCGGCGCATCCAGGCGTCCTTGTCCCCGGCGGGGGCGGCGGACTTACCGGCGGCAGCGGGCCGCTTGCCGGCGGCCTCGCCCTGCTCCACCTGGTGGGGCGTGTGCCAGCCGGCGTCGTGCCAGCGGCGCAGGATGCCGTTAAGATAGCGCCAGTTCAGGTCCTTCTTGTAGAACACCGTGCGCTCATAGGCCAGAGCCACCGTCTCCGGCGGGAAGCCCATGTCCATCCACTGGTCGATGTAGCGGCGTTCGGCCTCCACCGGCGGCCTGTTAAGAATTCGTAAATTCGACAAATAGGAAGTGTACTTCCTGTTGCGCTCTGCCCATTTTTTCAGGTATACCGCGGCAGAATTCTGGTCAAATATGCCAAGCTGTGCCCAGCGATAGCCCTCTTTTTCCACCTGGCGCATGGTTGGTCGTCTGCCCTCGCCCCACTGGCTGCGGGCCCGTTCGACACAGTGGCACACCAGGAGATAGATCACGTCGGCGGGCATACCCAGGTCATCGTAAAGACCGGCCAATATCTGCAAGTCGGCGGTGCGGAGCTTCTTGCCCAGCTGCTGCTCCGTCTGGGGCACCAGCAGGCGGAAGCCCTCGTTGTCCGTCAGCAGTCCGGCGATGTCCTGAGCGGTGTAGACCGGGCGTTCGTCCGCCGGATCGGGCGGTGCCTGGCGGGCCGGTCGAGGCAGCAGGTCCAGGTCCTGAAGGACCTTCTCCGCCGCGTCGATCCGCAGGCGGCTGATGGGCAGGACCTTTTCCAGCTCCTCCGGCGTGACGCCCCGGCCGAAGCGGCGCAGGGCCAGATACAGCAGGGCGGCGTCGCCCTGCCCGCTTTGCAGCAGCTTGTCGGCCGCATCGGCGGGCAGCGTCAGCTGCTCCTGCCTGTTCCGAAGTATATAGCCGTCCATGGCGATGACCTCCCCTCTCATTCGTGCTCTCCATTCTACACGAAAAAAGGGTCGGCGTAAAGCGGGGCGGGACAACTTTTTACAAATTTCCGCTTTTCGCCAAAATAGACTTTTCTCCGGCGGGTTTTGTGGTATAATGCTATTTGTATAAGTATATATACCCAACGAAATGAATTAAGGAGGGTTTTGGCATGGCGAACCGGGTAACGATGTCTATCTGCGGCACGGAGTATATCCTCGTAGCGGAGGAGGACGCCGCCTACATGGAGAAGATCGGCAGCATGGTGGATGCGGAGATGCAGAAGCTGATGAACAGCGCCCACATGAGCCGTGACGCGGCGGCGGTGCTGGCGGCGGTCAATCTGGCAGACCAGCTCACCAAGGCGCAGGAGGGCGCGGAAAATCTTCGCCGGCAGGTAAAGACCTATCTGGACGAGGCCAGCCGCGCCAAGAACGAGGCCGCTGAGCTGCGCCGGAAGCTGCAGAACGCCCAGAACCAGAACAACCGCCGGTGATGATGGAGCTTTTGGCCCCCGCGGGGGGATATGAGGCACTGACCGCCGCGGTGCAGAACGGCGCGGACGCGGTGTATATGGGCTTCGGTGCGTTCAACGCGCGGCGGAGCGCGAAAAACTTTACCGACGAGGAATTCGCGTCGGCGGTGCGGTATTGCCATCTGCGGGGCGTGCGGGTCTTTTTGACCCTGAACACCCTGCTGACCGACCGGGAGCTGTCCGGGGCAGCCGCGGCGCTGCGGAAGGCCAGCGCCATGGGCGTGGACGCGGTGCTGGTGCAGGACTGGGGCCTGCTGACCCTGGCAAAGGAGATCGTGCCGGACCTGCCTCTTCACGCCAGCACGCAGATGAGCCTGTTCACGCTGGGCGGCGCCAATGCGGCCGCGGCGCTGGGCATGGAGCGCGTGGTGCTGGCCCGGGAGCTGGACCGGGACGAGGTACGGGAGATCTGCGCCGGCTGCGGCGCGGAGATCGAGGTGTTCGGCCACGGGGCGCTGTGTATGTGCTACTCCGGCCAGTGCGAGATGAGCGCCGTGCTGGGACAGCGCAGCGGCAACCGGGGCGCCTGCGCCCAGCCCTGCCGTCTGCCCTACGGCGTGAACGGCCCCTGCCGGGACGCGCATCCCCTGAGCCTGAAGGACGCCAACCTGTCCGCCTATTTGCAGGACATGGAGGACATGGGCGTGGCCTGCCTGAAGCTGGAGGGACGGCTGAAGCGCCCGGAATACGTGGCCGTGGTAACGGGCATCTACCGCCGCCTGCTGGACGAAAGGCGGCTGCCCACGGCGGAGGAGTCCCGGGCGCTGGAGCAAGCCTTCTCCCGCAGCGGCTTTACGGACGGCTATTGGCTGGGCAGGAAGGGCAAGGCCATGTTCGGCACCCGGCCGGAGAACGTACCGGAGCCGAAGGCGCTGTTCGCCGCGGCCCGTGAGACCTATGAAAACGGAAAAGAGAACCGGAGGATACCGGTGAACCTGCGGCTGACGGTGCGCCGGGGCGAACCGGTGCGGCTGAGCGGCGCGTGCGCCGTTCGGAACGGCGTGGCCATGGGCATGGCTACGGGCGATATGCCGGAGGAGGCGCGAAACCGCGCCGTGACGGAAGAGGAGCTGCGGCAGCGGCTGACCAAGACCGGCGGCACGGTGTTCGCGGCGGATCAGATCGAAATAGAGCTGGACGAGGGGCTGATGGTGTCCGCCAGCGCGGTGAACGCGCTGCGGCGGGAGCTGCTGGACGAGCTGGCGGATCGGCGGATGGACATCCCGAAGCGCCGTGAGCTGCCCGCCTCTCCCCTGCCGGAGGCCCCGGCGGGCGCGGCGGAGCTGGACTTTACCGTGTCCATCAGCAGGCCCGATCAGCTGACGGCCGAGCTGCTGGCGGAACGCCCCGCCATCGTGTATATCCCGGCGGAGCTGCTGGATAAGATGGACCTGATGCCCTATACCGGGCAGGCGGAGTTCTGCGCGGTGCTGCCCCGGATATTCCGCACGGCGGACGAACCGGTGTTCCGGGATATTCTGCAGCGGCACCCGGAGGTCGCCTCCGCGGCCATCGGCAACCTGGGCCATCTGGCCATCGTGAAGGGACTGGGCAAAACGCTCCGCGGCGACTTCGGCCTGAACGTGTACAACAGCCGGGCGGTGCGCTTCTGGCAGGAGCAGGGGCTGTCGTCCGTGACGGCCAGCTTTGAGCTGCGGTGGCAGCAGGTGCGGGACCTGGGAAAATATGCGGACTGCGAGGCCCTTGTCTATGGCCGCCTGCCGCTGATGATCACCGAAAACTGCGTGACGAAGAACAGCGTGGGCTGCGCCCATGGGGCGGGCAGCGTGCTGACCGACCGGCGGGGCGAGCAGTTCCCGGTGCTGTGCGCCTACGGGTGCCGGTGCGAGATCGAGAACGGAAAGACGCTGGTGCTGGCGGACAAGCCGGAGGTGTTCCGGTGCGGCCTGCGGTACGGACGCCTGCGGTTTACCACAGAGACGGCGGCGGAGTGCGCGGCGCTTCTCCGCGCCCACAGGGCCGGGACCGTCACCGCCGACGACAACAGCACACGCGGGCTGTTCTACCGGGGCGTAGAGTAAAACAAATGGTATAACACTCGTTATAATTTACAAACCGTATTCAATTTCAGGAGAAAAAGGTGTTACTATGGAGCTGAAGATCAAAGCCCTGTCCCCCAAGATCGGGACGGAGATACCCCTCCCCCGCTTTGCCACCGCCGGCGCGGCCTGCATGGACCTGTGTGCCTGCATCGACGAGGTGGTGACGCTGGCAGCCGGGGAACGGCGGCTGGTGCCCACAGGCATCGCCATCGCCCTGCCGTCGGCGGACTACGCGGCGCTGGTGTTCGCCCGCAGCGGGCTGGGCATCAAGAAGGGCGTGTGCCTTTCCAACGGCGTGGGCGTCATCGACAGCGACTACCGGGGCGAGATCGGCGTGGGGCTGGTAAACCTGGGGCGTGAACCGTACACGGTGCAGCCCGGGGACCGGATCGCCCAGCTGATGGTGGTGCCGGTGGTGCAGCCCACGGTGACGGTGGCGGAGGACCTGGACGAGACGGACCGGGGCGCCGGCGGCTTCGGCTCCACAGGCAGGTGACGTATATGGCAAAGATCGTGCTGGCCTCCGGGTCCCCCCGGCGGCAGGAGCTTTTGCGTCGGATGGGCATCACCGACTTTACCGTCCGGGTGCCGGAGGTGGAGGAATACTTCCCCGCCGGGCTGACGCCGGAGGAGACGGTGTGCTACATCTCCCGGGAGAAATCCCAGGCGGTGGCGTCCGGCGCGGACGAGATCGTCATCACGGCGGATACGATGGTCTTTCTGGACGACAAGAAGCTGGGCAAGCCCGCTGACGAGGCGGAGGCCCTGCAAATGCTGACGGCCCTGCAGGGTCGGCGCCACACCGTCTGTACCGGTGTGACGGTGCGGCAGGGGGAGAAAGCCCTGACCCACGCCCAGCACACGGACGTGTATTTCCGTCCGGCCACACAGCGGGAGCTGAAGGCCTACATCGCCGGGGGCGAGCCCATGGACAAGGCCGGGGCCTACGGCGTACAGGGACAGGGCGCGCTGCTGGTGGAGCGCATCGACGGCGACTTTTTCAACGTGATGGGGCTGCCGGTGGTGCTGCTGGCGGAGATGCTGGGCGAATTCGGGTTACAGCTGCTGGGATAATGCCCCTTTCGCTCCCTCTGAGAGGGTGCGCTGCCGCCTCCCCTGCCGGGGGAGACTTCAGAGAGGAACAAACGACACATGAAGCGATTTTTTACGAAAACGGGAATATGGCTGCTGGCCGCGGCGGCCACTATCGCGGTGGTGCTGTGCGTGGTGTCGGCCCTGAGCTCCGGAACGGGGCTGCTGCACAACGCCCTGGGCGTGATCGCCTCGCCCTTCCGGGCGGCGGGTTCCGCCGTGGCGGGCTGGGTCGGCGGCATTAGCCAGCGGTTTGAGGACGTGGAGACCCTGCAGCAGGAGAACGACGAGCTGCGGCAGCAGATCGCGGAGCTGGAGGAGCAGCTGCGGCAGATGGAGCCGGCGGCGACCGAGAATAAAGAGCTGCGCCAGCTGCTGGGCCTGCGGCAGCAGCGCAGTGACCTGGTGTTCGAGGCGGCCCGCGTCACCCAGCGCGACGTGTCCAACTGGGCCAGCACGCTGGTGCTGGACCGGGGCAGTCAGCACGGTGTGGCCATAGGCGACTGCGCGGTGGACAGCGCCGGGAACCTGGTGGGTGTGGTCACAGACGTGGGCCTGAACTGGTGCCGGCTGTCCACGGTGCTGGACACGGACTCCCAGTTCGGCGCGCGGGTATTCCGCACCGGCGAGACGGCGGTGGCCGGCGGTGACCTGGCCCTGATGGCCGAAGGCCGGCTGCGGCTGCAATACCTCAGCGACAGCGCGAACCTGATCAAGGGTGATGTGATCGTCACCTCCGGACTGGGCGGCTACTATCCCGCCGGGCTGGTCATCGGCACGGTGGAGTCCGTGCAGACGGATGACGGCGGGCTGGCGCGGTACGCGGTGCTCTCGCCCAAGTGCGATGTGGCGGCGATACAGGAGATGTTTATCATCACGGATTTTGACGTGATCCAATGACGGAGGACGGCTATGACACGGCGGGCGATACTGCTGAAGTGGATATTGTACTGTCTGTGCGCGCTGGCGCTGGCACTGCTGCAGGGGCTGGTGCTGGTATACGTGCGGGTATGGGGCGTACACCCGTTCCTGCTGCCGGCCATCGCGGTGATACCGGCCACGCTGGAGCGCAACGAGCAGGCGCTGCTGTACGCGGTATTCTTCGGGCTGGCGTGCGACCTTCTCTCGCCGGTGGCGGGCCTGCCGTGCTTTTACGCGCTGGCGTTCCTGCTTGGCGCGGCGGCAGCGTGGCTGCTGAGCGGGCAGGTCATCATGGCGGGCGTGGTGTGCTCGCTGGTGGTGACAGGCGTATGTATGCTGCTCTGCGGGCTGCTGCACATGGCGGTGCTGGCGGGACACAGCGGCGCGGGGCTGACCGCGGCGGGCCTGCTGCTGGGCAGGGAGCTGGCGGTATCGCTGCCCTTCGCGGCGGCGGCGCACCCGCTGTTCCGGTGGGCACAGCGGCGGACACTGAGCGAATGACCATAGGAGAACCAAGCTATGATGAAAAATCCTCACCCCTCCCGGCGGCGGGTATATGTGCTGCTGGGGTTTTTCTGTGCGTTTCTGGTGCTGTTTTTTGCGGTGCTGTATGACGCACAGGTGGTACACGGCAGCGAAAATCGGGCCAGATCCATCACCAGCAACACCGCCAGCGAAACGGTGACCGCCTCCCGGGGCATCATCACCGACCGGAATGGCAAGGTGCTGGTGAGCAACCGGCTGGCCTATACGCTGGTGGTAGACAAGAGCAGCTTCGGCAAGGACGAGGCCGCGCTGAACGACGCCATCTGGCAGCTGATACAGCTGTGTCAGGAGCAGGGCGTCACATGGAACGACACCCTGCCCATGACCACAGGGTCCTCTCCCCAGCTGACCAGCAAAAGCCTGACCAAGAGCTTCCGGGAGTATCTGGACGGCCACAAGCTGCCCACGGACGGCGGCAGCGCGGAAGTGCTGGCCGCCATGCGGAAGCTCTACAAGGTCGATGACAGCTATACCGACGCGCAGGCGCGTCTGATCGTGGGTGTGCGGTATGAACTGGACGGGCGCAGCAGCTACACCTTTGCCGAGGATGTATCCACGGAGTTGCTGGGCCGCATCACCGACGGAAAGTACCGGGGCGTGACCATCAAGACAGCGGCGGCGCGGGTGTACAACACCAAGCTGGCGGCGCACATTCTGGGCACCGTGGGCGCCATATGGCAGGAGGAGTGGCGCAGCGACGAGAGCACCGGCTATGTGGGCTACGCCGACAAGGGCTACAATATGAATGACCTGGTGGGCAAGGACGGCGTGGAGAAGGCCTTTGAGGAATATCTCCACGGCAATGACGGCAAGCGGCTCATCACCACCGACGAGAGCGGCAAGATCACCGGCGAGCTGTACACCCGGGAGCCCCAGCCCGGCGGCACCGTGGCGCTGACCATCGACATCGACCTGCAGCAGGTGGTGGAGGACACGCTGGCCAGCACCATTCAGGGCATGATCGACAAGGACAGCAACGAGCGCGGCGGCGCGGCGGCGGTCATTCAGGTGGGCACCGGCGAGGTACTGGCCATGGCCAGCTACCCCACCTACGATCTGGAGACGTTCAACCAGGACTATGATGAGCTGGTGAAGGACGAACGCCTGCCCATGTTCAACCGGGCCACCCAGGGCGTGTACGCCCCCGGCTCCACCTTCAAGCTGTGCACGTCCGTGGCGGCGCTGGAGGAGGGCATCATCACCCCCAGCACCATTATCGAAGACAAGGGTATCTACACCTACTATGTGGACCCGCAGCCCATGTGCTGGATCTGGCGGCAGGCCCACACCACCCACGGGCGCATCAACGTCAGTCAGGCCATCGTGGACTCCTGCAACTACTTCTACTACGAGGTGGGCCGGCTGACAGGCATCAAGAAGCTGGACGAATACGCCACAGCCTTCGGCCTGGGGCAGTCCACGGGCATTGAGATCGGTGACGTCAGCGGCGTGCTGGCCTCCCCGGAGTGGGCGGAGGCCCACGACCGGGAGTGGACCGACGGCCAGACCATCACGGCAGCCATCGGCCAGTCCTACAACCTGTTCACCCCCCTGCAGCTGGCCAACTATGTGGCTACGCTGGTATCCGGCGGCGAGCACTATGAGGCACATCTTCTGAAAAACGTAAAATCTTATGATAATTCACGAGTTGTCGGCGTATATGGCAAAGGGCCGCTGAACGACCTGAACATCTCGGACAGCACCATGGCGGCGGTGACCAAGGGTATGCACGATCTGACCTACGACTCCCTGCGGAGCGCCTTTTCCCGCTGTGTGGTGGAGGCCGGCGCCAAGACCGGCTCGGCCCAGGTGGGTACGGATATCGCCAACGGCACCTTTGTGGCCTACGCCCCCTATGACGATCCAGAGATCGCCATCGCCATCGTGGTGGAGAAGGGCGGCAGCGGCAGTCTGCTGGCCAATGCGGCCGTGGACATCATCAACGCCTGGTTCACCCGGGATGGCACCGGCGCCACCGCCGCCGGCGAGGACGCGCTGATGCGGTAAATCTGTTATAGAGACAAGAGGCACACATGGGACCCTATTTCAATTCGAGAGACAAACATTATAAAGACCCCTTCGGCGCCGTCCCCTGCGGCGCCGAAGTGCGCTTTGCGCTGGCGGACGACACCTACTACGGCTGCGAGCTGCTGGTGCTCCGGGAGTTCGCAGGCACGGAGGACACGTGCGCCCTGCCGCCGGCGGAGGGCGGCTTCGCCGGCGCATACACCGCGCCGGATGGCGGTGAGCTGTGCTGGTACTGCTTCCGCCTGACGGACGTGGACGGGCGCTGCGTGTGGTACGGCAAAAATGGCGTGCAGGACGCGCCGGAGAAGGCGGCACGCTGGCAGCTGACGGTATACGAGCCCTCCCCCGCCCCGGACTGGTTCGGGCGCGGCGTGACGTACCAGATCTTCCCGGATCGGTTCCGCCGTGTATCCATGCCGGACGTGAGCCATATGCCCGGGCACCGGTGGCTGCACCGCGGCTGGAACGAGCAGCCGGTGTTCCTTCCGGACGAGCACGGGCAGATCACCAACCGCGACTTCTTCGGCGGCTCGCTGCAGGGCATCACGGAGAAGCTGGACTATCTGGCGGGCCTGGGTGTGACGACACTGTATCTGAACCCCATTTTTGAGGCCGCCAGCAACCACCGCTACGACACCGGCGACTATCGGGCCATCGACCCGCTGCTGGGCACAGAGGCTGACTTCCGCGCCCTGTGCACCGCCGCCCATCAGCGTGGGATGCGTGTGATACTGGACGGCGTGTTCAACCATACCGGCAGCAACAGCCGGTACTTCAACGCCGAGGGCTACTATCCGGAGCCGGGGGCGGCCCAGAGCCAGAATTCAGAATATTACAACTGGTACAGCTTCCACCCGTGGCCGTCGGACTACGACGCCTGGTGGGGCGTGAAGACCCTGCCCGCCGTCAATGAGGCGCAGCCGGCTTACCGTGACTTCATCTTCGGCGATCAGGACAGCGTGGTCCGGCATTGGCTGCGCTGCGGCGCGGACGGCTGGCGGCTGGATGTGGCCGACGAGCTGCCCGGCGACTTTATTGAGGGCATCCGCTCGGCCATCGACGCGGAAAAGCCCGGGGCTTACCTGCTGGGTGAGGTCTGGGAGGACGGCAGCAACAAGATCGCCTACTCCCAACGGCGCAGATACCTGCTGGGCCGCCAGGTCCACGGCCTGATGAACTACCCCTTCCGCACGGCCCTGCTGAACTGGCTGGCCGGCGGCGACGCCGCGGTCTTCCGCGACAGCATGGAGACAATTCGTGAGAACTACCCGCCCTTCGCCTTCTATGGCGCCATGAACTTCCTGGGCACCCACGACACAGCGCGCATTCTGACGCTGCTGGGCGCGGAGGGCACACCGAAAACCAAGGCGGAGCGTGCGGCGTACCGCCTCTCCCCCACTGAGCTGGCCCGGGGCCTGGCAAAGCTCCGTCTGGCGGGAATGCTGCTCTACAGCTTCCCCGGCTCTCCCACCCTCTTCTACGGCGATGAGGCCGGCGTGCAGGGCTTCGAGGATCCGCTGAACCGGGGCGCCTTCCCCTGGGGCAGCGAGGACGCGGCGCTGACGGACTTCTTCCGCACTCTGGGACAACTGCGGCGAACGCGGGAGAGCCTGCGCTCGGGCGCCCTGCGCTATCTGCTGGCCCGAGGCGGCGCTCTGGCCATCGAGCGTGAGCACGGAGGCGAGCGCACGGTAACGGCGCTGAACGCCGGGGACGCACCGGCAGACCTGACGCTGGCCTGGGACGCGCCCACCGCGCAGGACGCGATGACCGGACAGCGATTTCTGGTCATCGACGGGAAAGCACATCTGACATTGCCGCCGCTGGACGGCGTGATACTGGTATAAGGAACGGGGCGGTTGTTTCACGTGAAACAGCCGCCCTGTTTTTGTCCCTTTATGTTTCACGTGAAACAAAAGGGCGAAAATTTGCATTTTCCCTCTTGAAACCCTCCATGCAGGTGGTATATACTATCATAATGAACTCAGACAGAAAGAGGAATTTGCTGTGGCGAAAATCATTGCGATCGTAAATCAGAAGGGCGGCGTGGGCAAGACCACCACCTGCGTAAACCTGGCCGCTGCCGTAAAAGCCGCTGGCAAGCGGGTGCTGCTGTGCGATTTTGACCCCCAGGCCAACGCCACCAGCGGCATGGGCGTGGACAAGACCACCAGCAACGGCGTCTACGATGCGCTCATCAACGGCGCAGAGACGGCCCAGCTGATCGTGACCACGCCCTATGGCGACGTGCTGCCAAGCAGCAAGGCGCTGGCCGGCGCCGGCGTGGAGATGATCAACATGGAGGACCGGCAGTTCCTGCTGAAGGCCGCGCTGCGGCAGGTGGCGGACAGCTATGATTTCATCTTCATCGACTGTCCGCCCTCGCTGGAGCTGCTGACGCTGAACGCACTGTGCGCCGCCAACAGTCTGCTGGTCCCGGTGCAGGGCGAGTACTACGCGCTGGAGGGACTCAGCGACCTGATGAACACCGTGCGTATCGTGCGGCGCAGCATGAACCCAGGGCTGGACATCGAGGGCGTGCTGCTGACCATGTTTGATGGCCGCACCAACCTGTCTATACAGGTAGCCCAGGAGCTGAAGCGGTTTTTTGCCGGGAAGGTGTACAGCACCGTGATCCCGCGGAACGTGCGGCTCAGTGAGGCGCCCAGCCACGGCAAGCCCATCACCGCCTATGACAAGACCTGCCGGGGCGCGGACGCATACACGGCGCTGGCGGCGGAATTTTTGCGGAAGAACAACTGCTGAAAGGAGACGCGGTATGGCGAACACAAAAGGTCTGGGCAAGGGGCTGAGCGCACTGCTGGGCGATGACGTCATCGCCGCCAAGGACGAGCGCGCCTCCTCCCTGCTGCTGCCCATCAGCCAGGTGGAGAGCTGCTCCACCCAGCCCAGAAAGAGCTTTGAGCCGGAGGCCCTCAGTGACCTGGCGGACTCCATCCGGATACACGGCATCATCCAGCCGCTGACCGTGCGGAAGCTGCAATCCGGCTACTATCAGATCATCGCCGGTGAACGGCGGTGGCGGGCGGCGCGGATGGCAGGGCTGACACAGGTGCCCGTGGTGGTCATCGAGGCCGACGACCGCAAGGCCATGGAGCTGGCCATGATTGAAAACCTCCAGCGAGAGGATCTGAACCCCATTGAGGAGGCCGAGGGCTACCGGGTGCTGACGGAGCAATACGGCATGACCCAGGACGAGTGCGCGCAGCGGGTGGGAAAGTCCCGCCCCACCGTGGCCAACGCCCTGCGCCTGCTGGGGCTGACCGAGCCGGTGCGGACCATGGTGGAGGACGGACGGCTTTCCGCCGGGCACGCCCGCGCCCTGTTGACGCTGGGCAGCAAACAGCAGCAGGCCGCCGCGGAGACGGTGGTCAAGGACGCCCTCTCCGTCCGCCAGACGGAACTGCTGGTGAAAAAACTCACCGCCGAGAAAAAAGAAAAGCCCCAAAAGGACGCGCTTTCCGTCAATTATGTTGAGGAGGCCGCCCGTGAGCTGGGCGAAAAGCTGGGCCGCCCCTGCCGCATCGTCAACGGCAAAAAGAAGGGGCGCATCGAGCTGGAATACTACGGCACCGAGGACCTGAACGCCCTGCTGGAGGCTCTAGAAAAGCTGGGAAAGCGATAAGCGTTTCACGTGAAACATCATCGAATAGAGGTATAGAATATGCTTGACATCAAGTTTATCCGGGAGAACCCGGACCTGGTAAAGGAGAATATCCGCAAGAAGTTCCAGAACGCCAAGCTGCCCCTGGTGGACGAAGTCATCGCCCTGGACAGCGAGCGCCGCGAGGCCATCAACGAGGGCGAGGCCCTGAAGGCCGAGCGCAACAAGATCTCCAAGGCCAACGGCCCCCTGTTCGGCAGGCTGAAAAAGTGCGCCGACGAGGCGGAGAAGGCCGCCCTTCAGGCGGAGATCGATGCCAACAACGCCGCTGTAAAGGCCAACGCCGAGCGCATGGCTCGGCTGGAGGAGAAGAAGGCCAACGCCGAGGCCGCCATGAACAAGCTGCTGCTGGTCATCCCCCAGATGATCGACGAGTCCGTGCCCATCGGCCCGGACGACAGCTGCAACGTAGAGGTGGAGCGCTTCGGCGAGCCCAAGACCCCGGACTTCCCCATCCCCTACCACACGGAGATCATGGAGCGCTTCGACGGCGTGGATATGGACGCTGCCGCCCGTGTATCCGGCAACGGCTTCTATTACCTGATGGGCGACATCGCGCGGCTGCATTCCGCCGTCACCGCCTATGGCCGTGACTTTATGATCGACAAGGGCTTCACCTACTGCATCCCGCCGTTTATGATCCACGGCAACGTGGTGGAGGGCGTGATGAGCCAGACGGACATGGACGCCATGATGTACAAGATCGAGGGCGAGGACCTGTACCTGATCGGCACCAGCGAGCACACCATGATCGGCCGCTTCATCGACCAGACCATCGACGAGAGCAAGATGCCCCTGACTCTGACCTCCTACAGCCCCTGCTTCCGGAAGGAGAAGGGTGCCCACGGCATCGAGGAGCGCGGCATCTACCGCATCCACCAGTTCGAGAAGCAGGAGATGATCGTGGTCTGCCGCCCCGAGGAGAGCGCCGACTGGTACGAGAAGCTCTGGAAGAACTCCGTGGAGCTGTTCCGCAGCATGGAGATCCCCGTGCGTCAGCTGAACTGCTGCTCCGGTGACCTGGCGGACCTGAAGGTCAAGAGCTGCGATATCGAGGCATGGAGCCCCCGCCAGCAGAAGTACTTCGAGGTCTGCTCCTGCTCCAACCTGGGCGATGCACAGGCACGCCGCCTGCACATCCGCGTCAAGGGCAAGGACGGCAAGAGCTATCTGGCCCACACCCTGAACAACACCTGCGTGGCTCCTCCGCGTATGCTGATCGCCTTCCTGGAGAATCATCTGCAGGCCGATGGCTCCGTGACCATCCCCAAGGTGCTGCAGCCCTACATGGGCGGCCTGGAAGTTATGGTTCCCACCCACAAAAAGGGCTGAGCCTGAGCTTTTCCACAAAGCACTCATAAAATGTTGAAAACCCCGCCGTCTGCGTGATGCAGACGGCGGGGTTTTGTTGTGTAGAAAAAACAAAAAGAAAAAAGCTCCTGATTTTTCAATCAGAAGCTTTTTGGTGACCCGTACGGGAATCGAACCCATGTTACAGCCGTGAAAGGGCCGTGTCTTAACCGCTTGACCAACGGGCCTTAGAAATACAGAGCTTCGCTAAAACCTCCGACTTTCATCATCCACTATTGCGGACGACCGTCCCCCTTATCTTAGCGAAACTCTGTAATGTGGTAGCGGTAACTGGATTTGAACCGGTGACACTTCGGGTATGAACCGAATGCTCTAGCCAACTGAGCTATACCGCCATATTTATTTTGTGCACTTGAACAGTGCTTTATTATTATAGCCAATCGACCGCGATTTGTCAACAATTATTTCGCAAAAATTCAAAAATTTCTGAAATATCTCCTTTCATGGCGTAAAAAAGACGCTGTAACAGAAAAAACGTTACAGCGTCTTGCGTAAATCATTCCCGATATTTCTCCATCATTTCCTTGAACAGCACAGCCGGAGAGGGCGGCGTGTAGGTAATGGCGTTGGCACCCGCCGCAATGGTGGCGGAAATACTCTCTCCGGTCTTGCCGCCGCTGGCGATGATGGGCACATCCGGGAACTGCTCCCGGATCTTTGCCACCACCCGGGGCGTGTCGGTGCTGCAGGCCACATTCAGGATGGATGCCCCGGAATCAATGCGGCTCTGGATGTTGGTGCCCTCTTTTGTCACCGTGATGATGACCGGGATGTCCACCACCCGCGAGACCGCCAGCAGGTTCAGGTCAGAGATGGGGGAATTGAGCACCACGCCCATGGCACCCTGACTCTCCACGTCGCGGGCAAGGTTCAGGGTGCGCACGCCGTGGGTGGTGCCGCCGCCCACACCGCAGAACACCGGGATGTAGGATGCCTTGATGATGGCATCGCTGATGGCCTGCTGGGGCGTGAAAGGATAGACCGCGAACACCGCGTCCGCGTCGCAGTTGCGGATGATGGCAAGGTCGGTGGTGAATACAAAGCTTTTCAGCCGCCGCCCGTTGATGACGATGCCGCTGGCGGCATACACCTCCTGGGGCATTTTCAGGATGTTGTGGCGCAGGCGGCTCTCTACGTTGGGGGAAGTTTTCTTTTCAGCTGCCATGGGCAAGTCCTCCGTTTCTCAATTGTTTCAAATAGGAACTATATTATAGGAAAACAGGGGAGTTTATGCAAGAAACATCCTGTGAACAGTCTGCAAATAAAAATCGACCCTCTCCGTCCGTGCTTCACAGCGCCGGAGAGGGTCGTTCCTTTAATGTGTTCTAACGTATTCTAAAATATCCTCAGGCACACCGGCCAGTGCATCGGCTCCGGCAGCAGTCAGCTCTGCGCGGCCCCGGAAGCCCCACAGCGCCCCCATGGCAGGCAGACCGGCATTGTGCCCGGTCAGGATATCTACATCGCTGTCGCCCACAAACAGGGTGCTGGCAGGGTCTGCGTGCAGGTCCTGCATCAGGCTGTAAACACCGGTGGGGTCGGGCTTGGTGGGCACGCCCGGGCGGCTGCCCCGCACCAGAACAAACCGACCTGCCCCGAAATAATGCTCGATGATCTTGCCGCACAGCGGGTCAGCCTTGTTGGAGAACACCGCGCACTGCACGCCTGCGGCGTTCAGCGCGTCAATGAGGGCAGCAATGCCCGGGTAAGGCGCGGTCTTGTCCTCCTTGTGGGCATCGTACCGGGCGGTAAACTCCGCCAGCGTAGCGGCCAGCTGCTCCGGTGTGCGGGCATCGGCGGGCGAAAACCGCTCCACGAGCTTCGGGATGCCGTTGCCCACCATGTGTTTGAACTGCTCCACCGTAAACTCCGGCCACCCGTGCTGTGCGCACACCCAGTTGCCTGCATCGGCCAGGTCGTCGATGGTGTTCAGCAAAGTGCCGTCCAAATCAAATAATACCGTATGAATCATAACAATTTTACTTCCCCTAAAAACAATAACGTTATCTTTATGCCAAGGGCTCCCCTTATTGGGAGAGCTGTCGCCGATCGGCGGCTGAGAGGTTTAATTCGTTTCCATAAATCTGAAAAATTTCTCCGCATCCCGCAGCGGCACGCTCCTCACCTTGAGTTTTACCCAGCCGGGAAAGGTCAGGGTCAGGTTGGTGCGGCCCACACTGGCAGCCCAGGGGCTTTGTGCTGCGGTCAGGCAGACATCCGGGTGAAACACACAGATGCAGTGCAGGTAGAGCCCCTGCTGCCGCCGCAGGGTCATGCGGCCCTCCCGCAGCCAGAGGCCCTCCCGCCGGTAGCCAGCCGCGGCCCCGGCCAGCAGTGCCCCAAAGAAGAAGGTGGGGATGAGCAGGGTCACGGTCAGCTGGGGCAGCACTGTGGCCGAGACCAGCGTCAGCAGCAGGCAGAGGGCAAAGGGAATGCCTGCCGGTGCAAAAAAGATGAGACTGCGCTGCTCGGTGCGGGCCAGCAGGTCGGGCGGCATCCGGAACTCCGGCAGCAGTTCCCGGAACAATGCCTCCTCGCCGCTGCGGTAGACAAACAGCGGCAGCTCGGGTGAGCAGCCGCCCGCCGTTACAAAGACCGGCCAGCGTTTCATCAGCCGGGCAGCGGGGGAGATGCGGACATCTGCAAAGCTGATCTCGCTTGTCCGCACCCGGCACTCGAAGTGCCCCAGCCAGCCGCCCCTGCTGCCGATCTGGTCGGCCGTGTGCCAGACAGTGTAGTGCACGGTCTGGGCAAAACTGCGCATCAGGCTGGCCCCCAGCAGAAAGCCAGCAGCCGCCAGCAGCCACGCCGCGCCGACAGGGAGCCACCGCGCCGCGAATCGGGCCAGAAAGCTCACCTGGATCTGGGCAAAAACGGCAGGGTTCCAGTCCGGAACATCCCGGGTCTGGCGCACGGCCAGCACAAACAGGGCCAGCGTGGAGAGGCCGTTGGCCCCCAGGAAACCCAGCGCCGCCCGCTCCCCTCCGGCGGGCCGGTGCAGGGTAGGATTTACCAGAGGCATCAGCTGGTCTGCCACCGCCTCGGCATCGGCTTTGGACAGGCAGACCGAAAGAGTGTGCTTTTGCGCAGCGCCCACTGGGTAAAGGGTCAGGCGGCTTGCCCCGGCCATCCGGTAGAGCAGGGGCCGGTCGATGGTCAGTGCAGCCAGCATCTCGCCCCGCAGGGCACGATCCAGCCGGATGCCCAGCCGCCAGTGCAGATGAAAGACTCCGGTGTCATCCATGCTCCAGCTGCTCACACGCAGGATGCCCCAGCTCACGGCGCAGAGCAGAAGGAACAGCAGCGCATCCTGCCGCAGAGCCGTGTGCAGGGCTGTCCAGTTCCGCTCAAACAGCACCTGAACCAGCGGCAGCAGATAGACCACCAGCGTCTTGCGCAGAAACCGCAGGACGGTAAAGGGGTGCAGGCGGCGTTCATTCATCGGATCTCCTCCGCAAGGGCATGGGTGAGGGCAGCGGCCTGCTCTGCCGGGACCGCCGGTAAAATAAGCCGCGTGCCCGGTGCCGTGATGACGACCACCGATACCCCTGCCAGCCGGAGCAGCGGCGTGCGCAGCCGGAACAGCCCTGTTACGGCCCTGCGGCGGACCGCCCGCCGCAGCGGGAAGACGATGCCGGAGTACACCGTCAGGGTCTCCGCGCCCAGCGCGGCGGCATAGCTGCAGGCGCGCTGGTACACCACCGCCACCAGTGCGGCCCAGAGCAGGCAGAACACCACCCCGGCGGACAGGTTCTGCCAGAACACAAAGGGAGCCGCCAACAGGCCCGGGATGGCGGCCCAGCAGCAGAGCACAGCCCGGCCCCGAGGCGGGATGATGAGCGCCGTGCGGCGCAGCTCCCACTCCGTCACTTGCTGTTCAGCTCCCAGGCATCGGTCAGCAGGTGCAGGGTATCGTCCTGCGTCAGCACCAGGATGCGGTCCCAGGGCAGCAGAACAGTGTTGCCGTGGGGGATGATGAACTCGGTGTCGCGGGTGATGCTGACCAAAATGGCATCGCCGGGAATGGGCACATCCATGATGGCTTTGCCCGCAAACTTGAAGTTCTCGGGCAGCAGGATCTCGTTCAGGCTGGCTGTGCCGCCGCCCAGGCTAAGCAGCTGGCGGATGGTATCCGTCTCGATCTCCCGTTCCAGAATGTGGCTCAGGTTGTCGGTGCCGCAGACCACGGTGTCCACGCCTAAGGTGTGCAGCAGCTCCCGGTTCTTGGGGTTGGAGGCCCGGGCCACGGTGCGGTTCACGCCAAACTCCCGCTTTGCGATCTGGCAGGCCACAAGGTTGTTCTCGTCCGCACCGGTCACGGCCACAAAGGCATCGCAGCTGGCAACGTCGGCCGTGCGCATGGTGTCAAAGCTGATGGCATCGCCGCAGATCACCGGGATATCCAGCGAATCGGCCAGCGAACGGCACAGCATTTCCTGCGGTTCAATGATGGTCACTTTGTGGCGGTGGGCCAGCAGGCTCTGGGCCAGATACATGCCCACCTTGCCGCCGCCTGCGATACAAACTTTCATATGCTTCCCTCACTTTTTACTTTGCCAGTGCGCGGAACACCGATTGCTCGGTGAGCACCGTGGGGCAGATGGTGTCGATCTCGTAAGCCTTGTGGTACAGCACCTGCAGGTGCGGGTCGGACACGCGGCAGATCACCTTCTCACGGCGGAAGATGCTTTTTGCGATCTGTGCCGCCATCAGGTTTACCGAGTCGTCCTCGCTCACAGCGGCCACGGCATCGCAGCTGTCAATGCCGCCCTGCCGCAGGGTATCCGGGTCGGTGGGGTCGCCCACCAGAGCCGTGCCGCCAAAGCTGTAGTCGTCAAAGGCATCCAGACGCTTGAGCTGTTCGGGATCCTTTTCGATCAGCGAGATATCATGGCCGATGCGTTCCAGATCGCGGATGAGGGAAGCGCCCACCTGGTCGCAGCCGATCACCAGAATATTCATATGGATTCACCTCGTTGTAGAATGGTTCAACAAAAATACCAAGGGTGTTTAAACTCTGTTTTGATTTGCGGATAAAATAGAAGGAAAAGGGTCTTTGCATCAGTATAACACATTTCCCAGCGCAGTAACAGCCTGCAGGGCAAAAGTGGCGGCGGGCGTAAAAATTTTCGCATTCTGCGTGCGTGCAGAGACATAGTATGGTATACTGAAAGAAAATAAGCTGCTGTGCCTTTGTGCACAAGGAGGGGTACTTACGTTTTTTGAGATCATCAAAGCCATCCTGATGGGCATTGTGGAGGGCATTACCGAGTGGCTTCCCATTTCATCCACCGGTCATATGATCCTGCTGGAACAGATCATCAAATTCAACGCAAGCGAAGAGTTCATGTCCATGTTCCGT
>ERZ824600.1009-NODE-1009-length-37861-cov-12.710522_pt1 | contig 37861 bp, 42 predicted proteins | sample MGYA00519933_ERZ824600 | MGnify/ENA primary metagenome ERZ824600 (study PRJEB31778, sample SAMEA3449178) | human gut metagenome | biome: human gut; feature: human-associated habitat; material: faeces | place: United Kingdom | collected 2010/2012 ... | reverse complement strand
TTATAGAGCAGTAATTTGTAGTGAAGTGTGACATATGTTTGACAAACCTACACTATGATAAAATTAAAGGAAAACTATTGCTATATTATGATTTTATGCTATAATTATAATAGATTAAGAAACATATAGCAAGGTCTTCCTTGTAATTTTATTCCAGTAGTAAAATAGTTTCTTTTGAAGGTTTAAATGCTCCATATTTAAATCTTCTTTTTTATTCGTTTGTTTGTACATTTTTAAAATAATCCTTAAAAGAATCTTCCATAACAAGCCAAGACCTACCAATTTTCTTAGCTGGAAAATCTTTTTTATGGAATAACTCTAAACAAGTTTGATTACCTATCTTTAGTGCTTGTCTAATATCTTTTGTTTCTAAAAATACAGTTCCATTAAGTGTTTTCATAGAAGTTCTCCTTTCGTTTAGTGTAATAATTAATACCTAAAAGATAGATATTTTATCTTTCATTGGAATTTCACCACTCCGCTATCTTGCCGAGTTACCTTCATTGCGTGCGACGGCCCATCAGTCGATTACTCTGACTTCAACGCTCAAGCTATGACTAGGTAAAAGTTTCATTATCTGTTGTAAAATTTCGTATGATGTTCCCAAAATCTAGAACATATTTGTAAATGTTCAAAAGATTTATGCAATTCTCTTGACTATCCTTTATAAAAAGTTTATAATTGATAGTGAGAAAACGCAACATCACTTTTTAACTTACTCACATTATATATCGGGATTTATAAAATGTCAACAAATTTTTAAATATATTTTTATTTTTCTCACAAGAAAGGAAGAAATACATATGAAATTATTTAATATGGCTGTTCCAAAGGATAGTATTTCAATGATTTTAGATCCAGCAGGAGATATTGAAAACTATAATACAACAATATTTTTACATAAATCAAAAATAGAATTAGCTGAAAAAGATAATGAATTTTCAAAACATATAGTATTGGATTTAGATAAAAAAAATAAAAATGAAAAAATAATGAAATTTATGTGTAATCAAAAATATGGTACATTTTTATTAGATTTTTTAAATGCAGACTTTTCAACTGCCGAAAGTGCATACAATTCATTTTTTGTATATTATGGAATTGAAGGAATGGGAAGTTTAGACGATATAAAAAGAAAATACCCAATAGAGTATTCTACAAGATATGTATCAACTAAGAAATTTTTAGATTATTATTCTAAAGTATATGAACTTGTAAGCATGGATTATATAAAATATCAAGATGATTTAAGAAAAACTGTAGATTTTGTTTTTGATTTACATGAATATAATAGTACAAAAAATATAGATAAATACTCTAAATTTATGGCATATTCTTCAGCTATTAATTTAATTGGTCAATTCTTTCCACAAATAAGATTAGGTATGGTTAGAAGTTTAGATAAAGAATTGCCTAATAAAATGAATGCTAAACAATTAGAAAAACTAGCTTTAGATATTGAAAACAAGAAAATTCGTAATAGCGTATTATATGTTTATGAAAGTACATCATTTTTAACTCTTACATATGTTGCATTAAATGATTTAATACAAAATACCAAAAGAAATATAAGTATATGCCAAAATTGTGGAAGATATTATCTTCAATACTCTGGAAAAGAAATATATTGTGAACTTCCAAATCAAGATGGAAGCCCTACTTGTAAATCTTATGCTTCAAGAAAAGCTTATGATATAAAAATAGTAGAAGATACTGCAGAACTTGCATATAAAAGAGAATATCAAAGAAGAATGACAAAAGTATATCGTGCTAGTGAAGTAGTAAAGCCAGTAATGAGAATGGAATTTAATTCTTGGAAAGATAAAGCAAGAAAACAATTAAAATTGTACAGAGAAAATAAAATAACAGCAGATGAATTATGTAATTGGCTAGAAAAAAATAAATAAAAAAATTAAACTAATTCGCTCCATAACTATTGACTGATGGCGGTAATTAGATTAAAACATTTAGAGACAAGAAGAAATTAAGACAAGAATTTGATAAATGGAAAAAAATTACACAGGCAAAAGTAAAGGAATATAAACAAGATAAAAAAACGGAAAATGAGTTGTTTAAGTGAATAAGAGATAAAAAAGAGGACAATCTACGCGACAAAAACAATATTTTTTCATAAAAATATTGACAACGATTTTTTGCAATAGTATAATACTAATAGAAATAAAAACAGAAAGGTTGATGTACTATGAATGCAGAAAAGTTTTTAGAAAATGAGATTCCATATGGAGTAAGGCAAAAATTGATAGGTACATTATCTAGAGCTTATGCAGACACTGAAAATTTAAAGTTATCAGATTCAGCGTTTAACTCAAACAAAGGTAATGAAACACTTACATATATACGAAATCTAAAAGTTGAAGAACAAATAAAGAATGAAATTGAAAGTTATTTTTTGCCGTTTGAATATAAAGAATGTAAAAATTATGCAGAAAATTGTACGCACTATGAATTTGAAACAAAGAATGCTATTATTACAGTTTCTAGAGTTCAAAAAGAGAATATGATGCCAAGAAAGGCAATATTTAGAGAGAATTTATCATTTAATAATCAGATTTCTCTTTTTGATGATGAAGAAGAAATGACAAGCAAGAAACATATTTTATTGACTCACGTATGTGAAGATGACAAATTAAAAAGTCTAATGTTAGGAATTCCATCAGTTGATGGAAAAACGTGGGAATATAATTTGAATTTATTAAAAGAATTCAATGTTATAGAGAATACTGAAGAAGAATTACCAGCAACAACATTAAAAATTAGAAAAGTTGTTAAGGAAGGGAAAAATTAATGTTAAAAGAAAATAAGAATTTAAAAATAATTCCTGAAAAATTAAAAGAAGCAAGATTGTCAAGAGGATATACAGTTACTTCTCTAGCTGAAAAAATAGGAGTTTTGAAACAAACTATTTCAAAATATGAATTAGGACAATGTTCACCTAGTTATGAAATAATGATAAAGTATTGTAATTTGTTAAATTTTGATATTGACTTTTTTTTATTCAATAATGAAGAAAATGATGATAATTACGGCACGATTTTCTTTAGAAGTCTAAAATCAGCAGAAAGTCAAATTAGGGAAGAAATTAAAATAAGAATAAAATGGACAAATTTAATTTATAAATATATAGATGAATTTGTTGAATTTCCAAAATTAAACTTGCCAGATTTTGATTCCAAATTACAGGGAGACCTAGATTTATACAAGATAGAGGAAATTGCAGATACACTTAGAAAATATTGGAATGTAAGTAATGGACCTATAAATAATTTATCTGTTTTATTAGAACAAAATGGGATTATATTATGTAATAGTAATATTAATGATGTGAAGGTTGACGCATGTTCAGAGGTTATCAATAGTACAGCAATATTTTTTATTAGAACAAATGATATTTCTGCTTGCAGATTAAGATTTGATTTAGCTCACGAATTGGGGCATTTAATCCTTCATTCTGGTATAACAAAAGAGGAATTAGAGAACAAAGAACTTCTTGATAAAATCGAAAAAGAAGCGAATATGTTTGCTAGTGCATTTTTGTTACCTAGAGAAGAATTTAGTAATGAAGTGTTAGCTTTATCATTAGACCATTTTGTTAATTTAAAAGCTAGATGGAAAGTATCAATAGCAGCAATGATATATAGGTGTAAAGAACTAGGAATTTTTAATGATAGTCAAGTATTATATCTTAGAAAACAGATAAGCTTAAAAAAATGGAGAACTATAGAGCCATTAGATGATTTTATTGCAATAGAAAAACCAAAATTATTATCAAATGCTATAAAATTACTAATAGTTAATAGCCTACAAACGAAAGATCAGATAAATAAAGGCGTTAATATTCCTAAACAAGATTTGCTAGTTTTATCTAATTTACCATTGGATTATCTTGATGAAGATATAGATTTAAAAATTAAGCAGAAAGTTTTAAATATTAATGATTTTAAATTAGAAAGTAATGCGTAAAAAGAAGCAGGTGATTAAAATAAAAAGAAGGCTAAATATATTTATAGATGAAAGTGGAGATTTTGGTTTTACAAAAGGAAGCTCAGAATTATATGGTGTTTCATTTACAATACATGAAAGTGATGACTCAATAACAAGTGATTTGGAATACTTAAATAATAGATTAAAAAAGGCTAATTATGATGGAATGATACATTTAGCTGATTTAATTGCAAGACGTGGAGATTATGCTCATTTTAATCTAAAACAAAGAAAAGAAATTTTTTGGTCTATTTTTTATTTTTCAAAAAGGGTAAAAGTAAAAATACATACAATTATAGTAGATAAAAGATTTAAAAATAATAAAACACAATTAAACATGGAACTAGCGGGAAAGATAAATGAATTTTTTAATTCAATATCAGAATATATGAATGAATTTGATAGAGTAGTTGTTTATTATGATAATGGACAAGATTCATTAGGAGCTATAATTGATACTCTTTTACTTAGCAAGACAAATGTTGAACATAGAATAGAATTTAATCACAAAGAGAAAAGGCTATTTCAAGTATCTGATATGTTAACATTTATAGATAAAATTGTATATAAACATAACAATAATATGTCCATGACAAAAGCTGAACAATACTTTTTTAGTGTAAAAGATATTTTAGGAATAATAAGACAGTTAAAACCTAAAAGACTATATAAATAAAAAAGCCATTCTTTCGAATGACTTTTTGCGACGCTCAGCGTCTACACGGGTTTGGTCCTTTTGAGACCAAAGTAGAATAATATCTACAATAAATATTATTCCTTAATTTATTTAATTATACACTAAATTTAAGAAAAAGTACATATTTTTTGCAAAAAAAATATAAAAATTTATAGATATTAAAATATGAATTAGACAATAAAAAACAAATATGTTATAATTAAAAAGAGATTTTTATCTTTAAGAGGAGAAAAAATGGGACAAGGAAAATGGAAAAAAGTAAATAATGAAATTATTCACGAAGATACAGGAACAAAATATGACCCACACGGATTTGATTTTTATGGTATTCATAGGGAAACACTAACAGATTATTCTCCAGACGGATTTGATAGCTGGGGTCGTGATAAAGACGGATATGATAGAAAAGGCTTTAATTGGGACGGAATACATAAAGATACAAAAGGTAAATATGATCCAGATGGATCTGATAAAGATGGGTATAATATAGAAGGATTCGACAGGGATGGATTTGACAAATTTGGCTATGATAGAGAAGGATTCAACAAAGATGGATATAATAGAGAAGGATATAATAGAGAAGGAATAAATAGGGCAGGTTTTGATAAAAAGGGAATTCATAAGGATACACTGACAGAATATGACCCTGATGGATTTGATAAAAATGGATATGATAAAGAAGGATATAATAGAAAAGGTATAGATAAAACAGGGAAAAATAGAGAAGAAAGAAAAGAAATACAGAACAGGCAAAGAGCGATGTGGTTGGGACTAAGAAGAAAGGCTGAAGCTTTAGCGAAAGGCGAAATGACAATAGAAGAATATATAATGAAATCAAAAATGAGTATAGAAGAATTAATAGAATTTGCAAAAAAAAATAATTTATCAGCTGATGTTATAAGAGGTTTACGTAGATTTATTAAACCTTATCAAGTATACACAAGACCATTTAGTAAAAAGGAATACTTATTTTCAACCACATTAATAATTGATGAAAAGGAAGTTAAACCAACAGAGCAAGATGTTGATATGGCCATAGAGTATTTAAAAGCAAAGGGATCATTGGTTTGTGATAAGACAGTCAATGATACGGTAAGAAGGTATTTAAAAGGTGAGATTGATATTACACAAAGAAGTGAAGAAACAGTAAAACAAGAATTAATAAAAAAGATTGTAGAACAACAAAAAACTATAGCAGGACAACAAGCAGAAATAAGCAGATTAAAAAGTCAGAAGAAGGAGTTATAGGATGAATAATAATGGTTTAATAGAATATAAAGAAAGTTTTATAACAAAAATAAGAAATTTCTTTAGAAGATTATTTTGGGAAAAAGAAGAACAACATAATTATATTCAAGAGAAATCAGTAAATGAAATAACAGAAGAAAAACCAAGTTTTATTAATGATATAAAAGTTGATTCAAAAACTGTAAATACAGTAATTGAGAAAAACAACTTTCTAGAAGAAATTAACGGAAATGAAGAAGCATTAAATATGCTATCAATAGATAGATTGAAAAAACTTGAAAAATACTATGATAGCATTATTAAACAGAATAATGAAGAAATAAAAAAATTAAAAGCATCAGCATAAAGAAAAAAACTCTAGTATTACATAGACTAGAGTTTTATAATAGAAGGTGGTATTTATATGGAACAAAAAGATTTAGAACAAGAAATAAATATAATTAAGCAAAGAAATAAAAGAGTTGAACTAGATAAAAAATGGGAAACAAGTGGAACAAGAAAGGTTTGTATATGTATATTAACTTATGTGGTAGTTGTTATATACTCATACATAGTAAAAAATTATGAAAATATCTTTTTAAGTTCATTAGTTCCTGTAATACGGATTTACATTATCTACTCTATCATTAAAATATATTAGGAAAAAATGGGAAAAAAATATTTAAATAGAAGAAAAGTTAATCTGTATACTATTAACTTTTTTGATACTAATTTATCTTATTTTGGATTTATCTTTCTTTTTATCTTTAACAATTTCTTTTGATTTTTCAAGTTCAAGTTGATTTTTAAGCAGAATGGTTCTATTTTCAATTTCATAGCAATTGACGATATCTTTATTGACTTTTTTAATTAAAGCTGTTAAATCGGTAATTTCGTGCGTAATTTTTTCTTTGATTTTTGGATTTGCTTCATTTTTTCTTTTTCTCCATAGATTTTCTCGTTTGCCTTTTAAAATTCTTAAGTTTTCCTCTAAATTATATCTATAAGATTTAAGTTCTTCTAAATTATTAATTTTATTTTCAGATAGTAAAATAGTTTGCTGACTTAAACTTTCTAAATGTTTTAATGATATTTTCATTTCTTTTGTAATTGATATTTTATAATCTTTAATTTCAATTTTTTCAGGTAGTGGGTCAATTTTTAATAATAAGCATATTAGAATATATAATGCAGGAAGTTCTCGTAATTGGTACTTTCTTTGTTTTTGTTTAAATCTATTATATTCTTCTATACTCATTTTGTATTTTTTCTTTGGAATATATGCTCTATTATAGATTTTGTTTTCAATTCTATATCTTATCTTTTCTTTAGAATAATTATCTCCAAATAATTCTTGTGGTCTTACAACTTGATAACTATTATCTCTTTCAATAATAAGCCCTGTATCTTCATTTTCTGAAATATAATAGCCTTTTGCTTCTAGTTTTGATACAAAGCCTTTATAAGAATATGAAACAGCTATTGCATCATCTATATCTTTTTTCACTAACTGCATATATGGATTATTTTTAGCATACAGCTTATAATAGCCTTTATTCTTCCACGGAGTTTTTATAACACTTAATCCATTTTCTCTGCATATAAAATCAGAGGTTATCCTTATAAAATCTTTTGTTTGTTTCTTTATTACTATAAAACTTATTTCCACATTTAAAAGATACAGAATTTATAACTATATGGTTGTGAACATTATCTGTATTTAAATGTGTTGCAACTACAAATTGAAAGTCATCTCCAAATAATTCTTTAGCATATTGTAATCCTAGTTCATGGCATTTTTTTGGAGATATTTCTTTTCCATCAAAAGATTGTATTAAATGATAAGATATTATTCCATCTTCTTTATCAAATCTTTTCTTTGTATCTTGCATTTCAAAAATTGCCGTGTCTGGTTTACAATTTTCACCAGACACATACATCATCTTTTCGGTTTTTTCGCCGTTCATAATATATTTCATTATTGTGTCTAATCTTGTTTTTCTAGTCAAAAATTTTGTGACCGCCATAATAAACTCTACCTTCTTTCTTTGTTGGAGTAAGGTAGAATTTTTGCAGGTCATCAATCATATCATTAATTCTATTTGCAAGTGGATAATATTTATTTTCGTCAACATATTGATAAGTGTTAGCTACTCTAGCAAGTTGATTTATATTTACTGCAATACCTCTTAAATCATTTAGTATTTTATAAAAATTTTCATCTGGTTTTTCTTTTATTTGAGTATCGTTAATTACTAATCTAAAAAAAGCAGATTCTGATAAACCTGCTTTCATACATTCCTTTTTTAGTAATTCGTTTTCTCTGCTATTAAGCCATACTTGCTTTTTTATTGATCTTGTTCTCATAAATTATCATCTCCAATCCTTAATATTTTTTTTGTAAAACTTTCTTAAAGTTTTGTTTAAAGTACAAATTTTGTGGTTTGTACTTTAAGAATTGTGCGGTAGTACAAATTCATGGCTTGCTTTATACATAAAATAAGCAATTGTACTACCACACGCCAGAGTAATTTTTACTTTAAAATACCCATGTTTTTGAAGTAAAAGTATGCCTCATTGCCACCTAAAAAGAACAATTCTTTTGCCTCAATCTCTTTCATTTCGTAAAATATTTGTACCAATTTAAATAATATTTTGCATTCATAATTGTTCAAATTTCTTCCTTCATTTTGTCCTTCTAAAATCCAATTTAAGTTTATATTTTTTCTTAAGATGTCATAATATTTATCTTGTAATTGTCTGTATTTTGGATTTTTATTTTTCAAGTTTTCAATGATATCTTCTAAATACTCTTCAAACATATCTTCATATTCTTTATAAAAACTTTTAATTTCACACATAACTTTTACCTCACTTTTTAATTATAAATTAATTCTTTTATTACAATTTCTTCGGCTCTATTTTTAATATTATTCATAGCTTGAACCCATTCCATTTGGTTAGTAGATTTTAGTTCTTCATTGATACATTCTTGCTTTGCTAATTTATTTATAGTATCTAATACCATTTTAGTAGCAACCTCATCAACATCAGATAAATGATTTTGAAGCTCGCCTACCATTATTAGTTCAGTATAAAAACCTCTTTTGTGTTCTTTAAGATATTTAAGCCTTAAACGACCATATTTTCCAATATGATAGTTTTTATTATCATTTGGAATTATTAAATTAGGAATTAAATAATCTCCTTCTTTGTGATAAGTTATATTATTTCTCATAAAAATCATTTTCCTTTCGATATATTACAGTAAAAAGATTCAAGTTCTTCTACAGTATATTTTCTTTGCTCAAAATTACCTCGATTTTGTTCTAAAGAATTCTTTTTACTATAATTATTTTTATTATATTTATTATTACTACGTCGTACATTCTCCGACTCTATAATCGTATTTTCTCCGATTATTGAATCGGACATTATACGATTCATAGTTTTTTCAACACTTTGGTGGGCTATTTTTCCGACATAAATAATGTTGTGCTTTTTAAATCCACTTCTAAATTCGTATATTAGTTTAGCTTCCTCAAGCTTTTTAAATGCTTTTGATACAGGCTTATCAGAAAGCCTTAACTTCTTTTGTGCTTCTTTTCTTGAGTAAATGATATATATATTTCCGTCTTTATCTATCCATTTATTTTTCATAGATACAGATAATCTATCAAGTAGAAATCCATATAATAGAATACTAGTAGAATCTAGGCTATTATATATAGGATTTGTAAATAATTCTTTTGGGATTTGATAAAAGACATTTTCTAAAACCTCATTTACTTTATAAGGTATAAAATCCATAACAATAGTTTCCCTTTCTTTAAATAAATTTTGCGGAATAGGACTTTTTGTTGATATTTAAAGGAAAACTAACTTTGCGGAATTTTTTTTGTTCCATAAAGTGTTTAAAATTTGTGTTGCGGAATTTTTTGCGGAATAAAATATTCAAATTTTTTAGCATTTTTTAGAATTTTTCGAAGATATAAAAAATATGCTATTCTCTAATTCTCTTAGAAAATAGCATATTTGAATGTTTTTAAATTTTTATAAATTCTCTCGACTTTTTGCATTTTTTATAAAAAAATGGTCGAGGTGTTGCTACGACACCTCGAGCTATTTTCTATGATATTTAGCGACTTCTAGCGATTTAAACTTGCTTTGCGGAACACTTTTACGGAACATTTTGTATCTTTAATTCCTTGAAATTGCGTACAATTCTTTCGTTTTTTCATTAATGTTTTTCGCTATGAATTGCTAATTACTTTGCATACTCAAATATATTTTTATTAATTAAATAATCGACAACATTTTGATTCTCTGATTCAATAAAATCAGTATCAATATCAATATAATATTTCATTGTAACTGCTGTATCAGAATGACCAAGTATTTCTTTTAATACATTTGGATCAATCTTTGCTTCTGCACATCTTGTTGCAAAAGTACCTCTAAGCATGTGTGTATGTAAATCTGTTCTTGTAACTTTATTTCCTTTAGAATTAACTTCTTCATAAGTTCCAAGATTGAGTTTAATTCCTGCTCTTTTAAGTGCTGAATTTATACTTGATTCTTCGTATAATCCAAAATCTTTATTAGTTGGATTATAAAACAATAAGTGAAACTTATTTGGAATAATATGTTTTACAGCTTCTTCTAATGCATTTTTGCTTATGGCATTAAGATTAATAATTCTTTGACCTGAAAAAGTTTTAGTTGAATCTCCAATTCTTGATTTACCTTCAGTATCTTTAGTTTGTGTTCTTCTAACAATTATAATTCCTCTTTCTAAGTCAATATCTTTAGTATAATCTAATACCAAAGCTTCGCCAATTCTTATTCCTGTACTCATTAACAGTAAAAATAAGTATTTATGCTTGAATTTAGAATAATCTACGTCGACCAAGAATTGTATTAGTTTCTTTTGCTCTTCAATAGTTAGAGTAATTCTATGATGTCCAACATATTCACTTTTAGGCTTTTTAATTCTTTTATATCCAGCCATAAAGTTATCTTGTATAATTCCTTGATGATATGCTTCTCCAAATCCCATACATAATAATTCATAATTTTGTTTAATAGTAGTTTTTGAATAAGATTTCAGGTTTGCAAGATAGTTAACAACATCCTCTCTTGATATTTTTGCAATAGGTCTATTTGCAAATGAAGTCTTGGCTAATTGTTTCAAAGTATCGAGCTTTCTCTTATAAGTAGATTCCTTAATTTGTCCTAACTTAAACTGTTCTTCTATCATAGGCTCTACCAGGTCTTTTAAGGTTTTATTGGTTTTAGTAATTATTCTTGGACCACCTTCTTCATCTAGTTTAAGCTTACTTTGAAGTGCTTTACTAAATGCTTCTTCTTCAGTTTCACCAATAAATGTTTTTCTTTTAACTTTACCTGTTGTTTGGTCTCTTCCAATAGTAAGTAAAGCTTTACAACTTTTAGATACATAAAATTTATCACAAGACTTACAAATATTATATTGTTCTTCATTGTCAATGTTCTCTTTACCAGATTTGTTTAACTTACATTCAGCACATATTGATTTGCTGTACTTTTTATTAGTACCTGGAATTTTCTTTGCTCTTTTATCATAATATGTGCCACATGTAATCCCTTTAAAATTCATCGTTTTACCTCCTTAAATAAATTCTAAAGGGGCTATCTGATATGATTTTATACAAAGTAATTATACCAATTTTATAATAAGATATCAATAGCCATCCCTTAGCGAAATTGCTAAAAAAAGTTAATAGAAGGTTTAATTTTATATACTTTTTAATTTAATCATTAACTCTTCTAGTACTAAAATATTCTCTAAAATTATCTTCAGAAATCTTAAAAGCTCGTCCAACTTTTACACAAGGAAAGTCTGCTCTGTGGAATAAATCCAAACAAGCTCTATTTCCAATCTTAAGTATTTTCATTACATCTGCTGTTGTATAAAATTTTGGATATGTATCAATTACTTTCTCTTCCATATTGTTTCCCTCCCTTCAATTGTTTCCTCACTTAAACGTAAAATAACAAGTCTAAAATTAAAATTTCTTAAAATTTTTTTGAATTTTTAAACCTTCTAATAAGAACAGCACAAAAATTTTGAAAAAGAGGACATTTAATTTCAAATTTTTTATGCTCCTACTAATAAAGGCAAAATGAAAATCAAAAATTTTAACAAATTTTGAAAAGTTTTTATAAAATTAGCTAATAAATTAATTATTTATACGAATTTCTTTGCAAATGCATAAAAATTCGTACAAATAAAATAAAAAGTATTAAAATTTATGTGTTTTTACATAATTAGCATATTTTATGATATAATTATGGAAGTATAATTGTAACAGAAAAGAAGGTAAGATTATGATTTATTTTAGATACACATTTTAATCACTTAAATATAATTAAATACTGCAATAGACCTTTTAATAATGTAGAAGAAATGAATGAAACTATTATAAATAATTGGAATAGCATTGTTTCTGATGAAGACACTATTTATCATTTAGGAGATTTTGCTTTAGGAAATAAAGATTCAATATTAATATTGTAAATAGATTAAATGGTAAGAAGTATCTTATAAGAGGAAACCACGATAGATGTGGTGCAAGTAATTATGAGGGTTTTGGATTTATTGTGCTAAAAAATGCACCAATAAAAATTGATGAATATAAATTAATGTTATCTCACATTCCTATTCCTGATAGTCAAATTCCAAAAGTATTTGTTAATATTCATGGGCATATACATGATAAGAAACTATATGAATGTATAGAAAAATATGAACCAAGCAGGTATTCTATCGAAAAACATATCAATATTTCTTGTGATGTAACTGATTTTAAGCCAATAAGTATAAATGAAATATTAAATAGGAATTAACCTAATTAACGCCATTAGTATATTGCTATGGAGCTGATTAGGTTAAATTTTGTAAATTATATTAATATATTTATATTTACGAAAAAAGTTGAAAATGCAACAAAATTCGTAAGAAGATTAGCAAAATTGTCAATTATTTGTACGAATTTCTTTGCAAATGCATAAAAATTCGTACAAATATTATTGACAATAATTTCAAAAAATCTTATAATCATATATATGAAAAGAGGTATTGTTTATGGAAATACAAAGAGATTATTATTTAAACGAATTAATTAGTAAAGAGAAAAATGGACTAATAAAAATTATAACTGGACTTAGAAGAGCTGGAAAAACATATTTATTATTTAATTTATTTTATAAATATTTATTAAATAAAGGTATAGAGAAATCTCATATTATTGATATTGCATTAGATGATAGATTAAATAAAGAATTAAGAAATCCTGATAATATGTTAAATTATATTAGAAAAAAAATAATAGATGATGATTTGTATTACATCCTAATTGATGAAGTTCAATTAATGGATGAATTTGAGGATGTCTTAAATAGTTTAATGCACATTAGAAATGCTGATGTTTATGTAACTGGAAGTAATTCAAAATTTCTATCAACAGATGTTGTAACAGAATTTAGAGGGAGAGGCGATGAAATACATGTATATCCTCTAAGTTTTAAGGAATTTACTTCTGTATATGAAGGCTCTATATATCAAGCATGGGATGATTATTATAACTATGGTGGTATGCCTTATGTTGTATTTTGCGATACAAAGAAAAAGAAACAAGAATATGTGAAATCACTTTTTGAAAAAGTGTATATATCAGATATACTTGAAAGACATAAAAAAATTAAAAATAAAGATGAATTAGATGAGCTTTTAGATATCTTGTCATCTTCTATTGGTTCATTAACAAATCCTTTAAAACTATCAAAAACATTCAAAAGCATAAAAAATAAAACTATTAGCGATAAAACAATAAGCAATTATATTGGCTACTTTGAAGATTCCTTCTTAATAAGTAAGGCTAAAAGATATGATGTAAAAGGAAAACGATATATAAATTCACCTTTAAAATATTATTTTGAAGATATAGGCTTAAGAAATGCTAGGTTAAATTTTAGACAAACAGAAGAAAGCCATGTAATGGAGAATATTATCTATAACGAATTAAAATTACGAGGATATAATGTTGATGTTGGAATAGTTGAAGTTTATGAAACAGATAAAAAAGGAAAGAGAAATTTGAAGCAATATGAAGTTGATTTTATTGCTACTCAAGGAGATAACAAATATTATATTCAATCTGCTCTTGAAATGAATACTGAAGAAAAAGCAAAGCAAGAAAGAAAATCTTTAGTTAATATAAATGACTCTTTTAAGAAAATAATAGTTGTAAAAGATGATGTAAAGCCAAGAAAAGATGATAATGGCATTACAACGATTGGAATATTTAATTTTTTGTTGAAAGAAAATAGTTTAGACTTATAAAATATAATAAAAATAATGGAATAATGTATTTGAGGAGTGATTAGATGAAAAATAAAAAGACTATTATTATTTGCATATTTATATTGATTATATTAGGAGTTGTTTTAATAAATCCGATTAAAAAAGTAATTTATGCAGTTGAATTTAAAGAAAATGTTAAAAAATTTTTAAATGAAAATTATAAAACAATTGATTCAGTTACATTTGAAGGGGAATATAATTTGGATGTAAACTTAAATATGAATACTGAATTTAATTCATTAGGTTTTTTAGAGCAAAAACCAATAATAAGGTCAATATCACGAGACTTAGAAGATTTATATATTTCATATAGAGATAAAGTTAATAAAATTGATTCGAAAATTAATAATACATATGGGATTATTAGATTTAATATTGATGATTTTTATTATAATACTTCATTTGTTTCAAATACTATTTACAAAAATGGTAGCACTGAATATTCTGATAAAGATTATTTTATAGAGCAAATAAATTCTAAAATAGAAAAAGTTGAACTTAATTCAATAGAAAAAGATTATATCGAAAAATATTTGAATGCAATTGATAATATTGAAACATATAAATATCTTCTTGATATAGAGGATAATAATACTTTGTTACTCGAAATTGCATATCAATATTTGTTAAATTTATCTAATAATAATAAATATACAGAAGATATCTTTTATTATAAAAATAAACTATCTGATTATAAGGATTCCACAGCCCTACTAAACAAAATTGATGAAGAAGAAAAAAATAGAAAGGAAATTTATTATAGTGTTCCAAGAATTGGTATGACTAAAAATGAAGTTTTACAAACAACCTGGAGTGAACCACAAAGTATAGATCATGGTGGTACTAGCGTTAGTAAGAACAATAAAAAGAGAACAGATGGAAAGTGGGATGAATCTTGGTATTATAGAAGAAACAATAGAAATATTTTTATTGAATTTAAAGATGGTAAAGTCACAAGAATAATTACAAGTGATGGTAAAACTGGTAGTAAGGAAGTAAGCAGTGGTTATGGATTATAAAAAGATTTGGAGGTAAATATGAAACACGGATTTAGAAAACCAAGTTTTAGAAAAAGTATTGCAGCAAGAACAGTTGGTAAAGCTAAAAGACAACTGATGAAAGAATTAATTCCTGGATATGGAACAAGGGGAATGGGCATAATTCACCCTATTCGTTCAGCATATAATAAATTATACCATCAAACAACATTTGGAATTAATGATATAAATAATACTCAATCGACAACCAAATCTAATAATTATAATTTTCACAATAATAATGAGGAAACGAAAGTTATTGATTCATATACTAAAAAAATACACAATGAAATTGATAAAATAAATAAAAAAGACGATTATGATTTCTTTATTTATTTGAACTATTTATATAAAAGTGTTGATTCGTTAAGAGATTTTGAAACGAAATATAGCTTCAATCACGCAAGAAGTGATGAATTAGAGACTTACTTAAAGAAAAATCAAGATTACTTTATTAATAAATATTTATATAGATATTATAATAAAGTAGTTAATAAACTTAATACTCTAAAAACTTATAATGCTAAAGTGTCAAATGTAACAAATTTTACATATACTATTGATTCCAATAGAGAATTTCTTAATGAAGAAAATTTAAGAACTGCAGAACAACTAAATAATGAATTACTAAAATTATTAAATGAAAATGCTTAAAAAAATAATAATTAAGCTAAAAGAGGAGAAAAAATGGATAAGAATAAATTATTAGAAGAAATTAAAGATAATACCTTAGATGAATTAGAATTTATATATGATTCTCAAAAAGATTTATATTCAGAGGAAGAAATGGCAATTATAAAAGAAAAAATTGAACAATACAAAAAAGAAGAAAGAGCTAAAATAGAAAAAATGTTACCAAAAGAAATAGAATGTCCAAAATGTGGAGGACCTAATCCTTTTAAAAATGACACTTGCTCTTTTTGTGGATATAAATTAAACAAGCAAAAGTACTATAACATAGATTACTATAATAACGTAGATAGTTTAGAAGAAGATAGTAGTACAGAGAAAAGCTATACGTTTCAATATATAATCAGTTTCCTAATACCTTTAATAGGTTTTATTTTAGGTGCAATTTTATTGTCAAAGGATAATGAAGATGAAGTGTCTATTGGAAAACAATGTATTATACTTGGAATTGTGTCTATTATAGCTTATGTTGTTTTGATATTAATAATATAATTTTGCTTTAATAATGAAATAATTCAAAATAAAATTGAAATAATGAGGTGTTGTAATGAATTTAAATCAAATTGAAGAAAAATATAATACATTGTTAAAAGCTATAAAAATTTGCAAAGACAATGATTTTGTTGAACCTGTATTTATTTTATTATTTTCTACTATAGACTCGTTATCTTGGTTGAATTCAAATGAAATTAATATTGAACATAGAAATGGAAAAGAAGAATTTAAAAACTTTAGCCAAGAATATATTTTGAATAGATTAACTCAAAACATAACACCTGACGAATTTTACGATGCTAGATGTGCAATTGTACATACTATTTCGGCCAAATCAAAGAACAATAAAAAGAATGGAACAAGATATTTAACATATTCCAATTCAGCAGAATCAGAACTTGAAGGTAATAATAATTTAAAAATGTTAAATGAAAATGCAGTTTGCATTAATGTATTTGAATTATTAACAGCATTAGTAAATGCTATTACTGAATTTTTTAATAATATTTCAAAAGATGAAAATAAAAAGAAAAATGTAATAGAGAAATCAGAAGAATATTATTCAATATTCTAAATAAATGAGGTATACTGAAATAAAGTATACCTCATTTTAGTTTTATTTTATAATTTTCATCTTCTTAAAATAATCATAAGCACCTGCTCCGTCTTTGAAATACATTTCTCTTTCAACTATAGATTGTATATCTATGTATATGGATATTATTTTAGCAAGTTTTCTACTTGCGTCTATAAGTCTATCCATTTCTTTCTGAAGATTTATATATTTTTTATTATTATATTGAAGATATGTTCTAACTTCATCTAAGTACTCATCAAAATCATCTACATATTTTTCATAGAATGATGAATAAAAATTTTCTTTGCTCATTTAAGAACACCTCACATTTTTATAAAAGGGATTGGGACTTGTCCCATTGAACAGAATGTGGAGCAAGCAATGAATTCGCGTGAACGAATTCATTGCTTGCTGAGACAAAAAATATTTTTTTCGGTCGCCCACATTCAGTGCTTGCTAGGACAAGAAATAGATTTATAAAATAATTTATTGCACCTGTTTTTGTACCTTTCTTTGCACTTTTGATGGTACTTATTTTTAATTTTTTGTACCTTTATTTGAACTTTTTTAGGTACATAAATTTATTTTATAGAACTTTATTTAATCCCTTTTTTGTACTTTTATTTTTCCTTTAACTCATTTATGGGTAATCAATTTTATACATAAATAAGCTCTTTAAGTACAATTTCTTCTGCTCTATTTTTAATATTATTCATACATCTTACCCATTCCATTTGGTCTGTTGCTTTCAATTCTTCATTAACATTTTCCTCATCTGCTAGTTGTTTTATTATCTTTTTTATCCTTTCATTTGCAGCACTTTCTATATTTCTTAATTCAAATGGAACAGCTCCATTAATCATAAGGAAAGTATAATAACCTTTCTTATGTTCTTTCAAATACTCTAATCTTAATAGTCCATATTTGCCTATATTTTCTATTTTTTCATCTTCAGCAGGAAAAGATACCTTTGGAAGATAAAAGTCTCCTATTTTTTGATATTCTAATTCTTTTTTACTCATAATTTATTCACTCCTTTAATATTTTCTTTTTAGTATGTAATAAATATTAATATAATTATTTATATTATAATTAGTATTATTACATCGTAATTTTTCCGACTCTAGTATCGTAAAATTTCCGTATCATGAAACGAAAAATTTACGATTCATACATTTTTACATGATTAATCTTTCCTACATAGATAATGTTATTTTTCTTAAAACCTGTCCTAATTTCACGAATTAGTTTTACATTCTTCAACTCTTTGAATGCCTTTGTAACAGTTTTATCTGAAAGATTAAGTTTTAATCCAACTTCTTTTCTTGAATATACTATATAAATATTTCCGTCTTTATCAGTCCAATTATTCTTTATAGATATTGACAATCTATCTAGTAATAATCCATATAATACCTTACTTATAAGGCTTAAACTCATATAATATGGATTATTAAATAGTTCTTTTGGTACTTGATAGAAACTATTTTCAAGATATTCATTAGCTTTATATGGTATAAAATTCATATCATTAGCCCTCCTTTTTGTGTTATTCGTTCAACACTCAAAGCAGCTAAATATCAACGATTTTTGCTTTGCGGAAATTTGCGGAACAATTTTTTTAAAGATTTTAAAAATTGCGGAACATTTTTCTGAACAAAATATTGGAATTTTTGAGAATTTTTTAGAATGTAAAAAAATTGTGCTATTCTCTAAAATTCTTAGAAAATAGCACTTTTAAATATTTTTGACTGTTTTAAAATTCTATTGAATTTCCCTAAAAAACGGTCTAATATGGTCGAGGTGACAGGGATCGAACCTGCGACCTCATGGTCCCAAACCACGCGCGCTACCAACTGCGCTACACCTCGAAATTCAAACTACTAATATAATATAGCACAGAAAAACACTTTTGGCAATACTTTAGCAAAAAAAAAGATAAATTTTAATAGAAATATATTATTATTAAGAAAATATTTTGAATTATATAGAGTTTATGTAGAGATATTTTAGGTATATTACTTAAATAAATACGATAAAAAAAGCATTTAAGTTGTCAGCTTAAATGCTTTTAAAAAATATAAGGTTTAACGGAATCCACCGCCGCCGCCTCCGCCACCGAAGGATCCGCCGCCTCCGCCACCAGAAGAAAATCCTCCTCCGCCACCAGAATAGCTTTCTGCTCTGATTCTTGCGGTATTTGCAGCAGTTATTCCAGAGTTTACATATGAATATATAAACAAAAAGTCATTGTAAGAGTTAAAACTAGATTGTTCTATAATTTCAGGATATAAATCCTTAAATTGTTTAGCTACTTTTTGTGCAATACCAAGCATTTGTGCATATATTAGATATTCTTCAAATAAATGAACTTCTATGGCTTCCCTGTCAGATATAAGAGTATAGTCATTCAAATATCTTTTAAAGCCGGCAAGTTGAATAGCTTGCTCTTTTAACTTATCACTTGCATTATATTCTTTACGTGAAAGAAGATTAAATGATTTAACAGTATCTATAGATATAAGCCTTTCATTAATACATCTTTTCTCTTCATCTGATGTAATATCGTCAAAAACATTAAAAATTGTTGAATAGTTGTTGCTACACCAATTTTTAAATTCCTTCCTTTCTAAAATACCATCTTTGCTGGCTTTATACATTATATTAAATATTTTTTTTTCGTGCTTATTAGAAAATGTGTGTCCTGAAGTATTAAAAATTATAACATAATCTTCTTTTTTTATAATTGTGCCAACAATTCGCTTTTCCATCTTAACTAAACCGCTTTTTATCCATCTTAAGATAAACGCACCTAATATATCGGTTCGATTTCTAAAAAGTTTAAATTTATTAGCGACATAATAGGCTCTGAATATATCTTCGTCACATGGGATATCTCTATAATATGGTGCCTCTTTTTTTTCTTCTTTAGATAGTTTAAAATTATATCTAGTAGTTTCACCATAAATAAGAAGTCCAATTATAATAAAAATAATAATAAAAAAGCTTATCAAGAATATTGGTAAAAATACATCTTTAAAAAAGCTAGTTGAGTAATTGTTGGAAGAGCTATCGTAAGCAGTGCTTCCTTCTTTTGACATATCGTAATAATATTCAAAATCATTATCTATAATATTGGTAGAATCGAAAGATCCTAACGGAAATTTAACTAATATTGTCATATACTCATATTTTTCTAATGGACCATCTGACTGCATTTCTATATAGCCATCATATACATAAGCAGTGCCACCATAATTACCATATCCCCAAACATCAACAGTATCAGGAATATCAAAATCAGCATAAATTTTAATATAAGTTTTATCAATCCTGTTAGAAAAGTCGTGAGGAATTAAAGTCCAATAAACCATTTGAGCATCAGACAAAGTAGAGACAAAATTTGTAATAGTATAATTGACTGTATAAGTATGAGAACCATAATCACTAATTCCCCAACATAATTCAACTCCATTATCAATATAATTAATACCACATTTATAAGCTTTATCTGAAAAATCTGCACTAGTATCCCAATTAGAAATGGTAGAGTAATAGTCTGAGCCTTCTTTTACAGATAGGTTTATAATTTGTGAATTACCTAAGTTATAATAAGGATGATATACCTCTGTGCCACTATCAGAATAACAATTCCAAGTCTCAGTTATATTAGCGTCACCATTTTTATCTATGTAAATGTCCATAGAAATAGAATTGATAGAATTTGCTTTTACACATTTATTTAAACTAATAGCAAAAAGAAAAATGAGCCCAAGCAAAAAACATTTAAAAAACTTTCGCATAAAGTTTCCTCCTTAATAAAATATATTATTTCACAAATTAAAATAATAATCAATACCAGTATTGTTTTTTTAAGATATATATGCTATACTAATTAAGGTTAAAATTTATGCACCAGTAGCTTAGCTGGATAGAGCACTCGGCTACGAACCGAGAGGTCGGGGATTCGAATTCCTCCTGGTGCACCACAATACACTTGATAGCAAGTGTATTTTTTTTGAAATTTACAAGGGAGACAAAAAAAGCATAGAATAGACAAATGTTAACTAAAAGTGACAAAATTCCAACATTAGTTGCTTGAAATAAGAATTGACAAATAGTATAATTGAATTAGTCACAAGAGAATAAACACAATATAAATAAAAAATAGGGGGATTTATAGAAATGAAACTTGAAGAAAAAATAATTAAATTAAGAAAGAGAAATGCATGGTCACAAGAGGAATTAGCAGAGAAACTTGATGTGACAAGACAAACAGTTTCAAAATGGGAATTAGGACAAACAACTCCGGATGCAGACAAATTAACTAAAATGGCAACAATATTTAATGTAACAGCTAACGACTTGCTAGACGAAAATACAGAGCCAGCTGAGAAAGTATCTAAAGTTAATAATAATGGAAGACCAACGAAAATAATTATAATAGTAATTATATTAATATTTGTTATCCTTGGAATAGGTGCAATAACCATTAACAAAGTATTAAATAAATTTGAGAAAGTATCCAATCAGATAGTACCAAACTCTATAGTAGAATTATTTGAACAATATTCTTTTTCAGATATATTTGGTATGATATTTGGAAAATTTCAAGAAACAGAAAAAGAATATAACGTAGATTCTTTTAACAGTAAATTTAAAACATTATATTATGGTAGTACTGATGGATTTTTCATGAATAATTTTTTGGATACAGTTATTAAATCAAATGAAGAAAATCCTGAGCATATTATAACGGTAAACTTTGCAGATACAGAAACAAATGATGCCAGTGAACTTAGAAAGATGAAAAAGAAGTTTTCTAAAGGAACAACTTATGAAATTATTTATGAATATGATGAAAATGGACTAATTAATAAGGCCATAATTGAAAAATAAGGGGGAATAAATATGGATACAATAATATTGATGACACTTGTTGTAATTGCAATTTTAATTATTTTAATTATAAAAGAATATAATAAAATTATTAAATTACAAAACAAAGTAAAAAGTTCTGAATCTGGAATAGATATTTATTTAAACCAAAGATTCGATTTAATACCAAATTTAGTAGAATGTGTAAAAGGATATGCAAAACACGAAAAACAGCTTCTAGAAAATATTACAAAACAAAGAACAGAATATGCAAAAAATCAAAATTTGAAAAAAGCAGGAGAATTAAACAAGAGCTTAAATAAAGTAATTGCAATAGCAGAAAATTATCCAGAATTAAAAGCAAGCGAACAATTTATAAGTTTACAAAATAATCTGGTAAAAATGGAAAGTCAATTACAAGCAGCTAGAAGAATATATAATACAGATGTACAAAGATATAACTCAGCAATTCAAACTGTTCCTAGCAATATAGTTGCAGGTATATTTGGATTTAAAGAAAAAGAATTTTTCCAGATAGAAGAATATAAAAAAGAAAATATTAAAATAGATGGAGAAAATATGTAATGAAATATAAAAATTTTGATGATTTCTTTTCAAGCATAGATATAAACAAAAATGAAATGATAGATAATTGGGAAAATTTGAAAAAGAGAAAGAAAAAAATAACAATAATCACAACAATTGTAATGATAACAATTATTTTGAGTTTATTTTATTTAATATGTTATAATACAAAACTAATACGTTTAATAATACCAATGTTTATTTTATTTGTAATAATAATAACCAAATTAATAAATACAGAGTCAAAAATTTCAAAAGAGATTATAAAATCTAATCAAGAATATAAAGAAAAAATAATAGAAAAAATGTTGCAAAATTTCATTGATGAATTAGATTATATTCCATTGAAAGAAATGCCAAGTGATATTTTTGATGAGGCGAATTATGGAGGCTACTATAATAGTTATGTATCAGATGATTATTTTGAGGGAAAAATAAATAATCAAAATATAAAAATGGCAGACTTGTTGGTACAAAGAATTACAGTGGAGAAGGACAAAGACGGAAATGAAGAGAAAAAAGTTATGACTATATTTGGAGGACTTTTTGGAAAAATAGAACTTGAAAAATCAATTAATTCTAATTTGAATATTACTAGAGATTATTCATCATCAATTAAAAAAACACAAAAGTTAGAAATGGATTCATATGGATTTGAAAAAATATTCAATGTATATACAGATAATAACATAATTGCTATGCAACTGTTAACATCTGATATACAGGAAGGTTTATTAGATATTTATAATAAATATAAAATTGATTTTCATATAATTATTAAACAAAACAAAATGTATGTGCTATTTGATACGGAAAGCATGTTTGAAGTTTTTTCAACAAAAGATAATCCAAGTGAAGTCTTAAAGAAATATTTTGAAATAATGACGTTTATATATATTCTAATAGAAAAAATACTTAAAACAATAGAAAGCACACAAATATAAGAAAGCTTTACGGAAGAAGAGATTAAACTAGTAACAATTGGTAAAATTTTTTGCTCGATTATTATTGACTTTATTCGACCCTTGATATATAGTAATAATTAAAGAAAAAACAATCGAAAGAAGAGAAAATATGAAAAAATTATTAAAAGTATTACTTATTATAATATTAATATTAGCCCTAGTAGCCGTAGGAGCGGGAGTATATATAGTAAACAAAATAAAAAAATTAAATTATGTGCCAATACAACCACACGAAATAGAAGTAACAGAAGGAATAGAAGAAAACTTAGTAGAATATAGGAATATAGCGCTATTTGGAATAGATACAGCAGGAACATATGAAGGAAGTAGATCAGACTGTATAATAATAGCAAGTATAAATCAAAAAAATAAGGAAATAAAACTAGTATCTGTATATAGAGATACATATTTAGACATACCAAACCATGGATTAGACAAAGTAAACCATGCATATGCCTACGGAGGTCCAGCTTTGTCAATGAGTACATTAAATACAAATTTAGATTTGAATATAACAGAGTTTGCTACCGTAAACTTTACATCAACGCAAGAAATAATAGACGAAATTGGTGGTATAAAATTAACAGTAACAGATGCAGAGGCAACACAAATTCCTGGAATAGTAGAAGGTGGAACATATGAACTAACAGGAGCACAAGCATTAGCATTTGCAAGAATAAGAAAAATAGACAATGATTATGCAAGAACAGAAAGAATGAGAAAAGTGCTTACAGCAGCATTTGAAAAAGCAAAAACAATGAGTATATTAGAACTAAATACATTAGCAGATAAATTATTACCACTTATATATACAAATATAGAGACAAAAGAAATACTTTCTTTAATACCAACTGTAGCTTCATATAAAATAGTAGAAAGTAAAGGCTGGCCATATAAAACACAGGGAATAACATTAAATGGAGTATGGTATGGACCACCAATAACATTAGAAGAAAATGTTGTAAAATTACATGAAGAACTATTTTCAGAAAAAGAATATAAAGTAACAAATAAATTAAAAGAAATAAGCGAGAAGATAATACAAAAAACGGGGTATAGGTAAAAAGAGCAAGACAAATAGGGGGAAAAACAATGAAGTTATTAAAAAAGTATAGAGCAATGGTTTTATACATAATAGATATAATCATAATTAATTCTTCATACATTATTAGTAGTTGCTTAATAAAAGGAAACCAAACGACAAATTTGCAATACTTAAATATGTTTTACAATACAGTAGTAATTTCTTTATTTGCGTATCTAATTACTTTTAATCTACTAGATGTATACAGAAATATAACTAGATTCGAAAACGGATTTGATTATATAAAATATATTAGTATGTCTATACTTTCTGGAGCAATATTAGTGCTAGTAAAATTTTTGTTTAAAGCCCCATTAATAGGCTATAGAGAAATAGTGCTTGCAACAATATTAACAGCTGTAATGGTAGTTTCATATAGAGTTATTATAAGATTTACATTAAATGAATTACATCCAGTAAAAAATGAACAAGTAGAAAGAAAAAATATACTTATTATAGGAGCAGGAGAAGCATCAAGTGAAATGATAAAAACTATAAAGAACACTATGAGATGTCACTATAATATAGTAGGACTAATAGATGATAATCTAAACAAAATGAATTATGCAATTTCAGGAATAAAAATATTAGGAAATAGATATGACATAGCAAATATATGCAGACAAAATAATATAGATATAATCTTTTTTTCAATAAGCAATATTGATAGCAAAAACAAAAAAGAAATATTAAATATATGTCAAGAAACAGGAGTAAAAATTAGAGTATTACCAAGTGTGTCTGATATAATAAAAAATAAAAACTTACTACAGAATTTAAGAGATATAGAAATAGAAGACCTATTAGGCAGAGAACCCATAACATTATCAAATGACAATATAGAAGAATTGATAAAAGGACAAACTATATTAGTAACAGGTGGTGGAGGCTCAATAGGTTCAGAATTATGCAGGCAAATAGCCAAATTTAATCCAAGCAAATTAATAATTTTTGATATATACGAAAATAATTTATACAATATAGAAATGGAATTAAAGCAAAATCATTATGATGAGAAATTTGAAATTGATGCAATAGTAGGAAGCGTAAGAGATAAGCAAAAACTTGAGCAAGTTTTTAAACAATATAATCCATATTTAGTATTTCATGCGGCTGCACACAAGCATGTTCCATTGATGGAAGTAAGTCCATTAGAGGCAATAAAAAACAATGTTTTTGGTACATATAATATGGCAAATTGTGCAGACAAATACAATGTAAAAAGATTTGTATTAATTTCAACAGACAAAGCTGTAAATCCAACAAATATAATGGGTGCTACAAAAAGAATGTGCGAAATGATTATACAAGCATTTAATAAAAAAAGCAAAACAGAATTTGCAGCAGTTAGATTTGGAAACGTGTTGGGAAGTAATGGATCAGTATTACCGTTATTTAAGAAACAAATAGCGAACGGTGGCCCTGTAACAGTAACGCACAGGGATATAACAAGATTTTTTATGACAATACCAGAGGCTGTAAGCCTAGTGCTACAGGCAATGAGTTATGCAAAAGGCGGAGAAGTTTTCGTATTGGATATGGGAGAACCAGTAAAAATTTATGATTTGGCAGTTAGTTTAATAAAATTATCTGGACTAGAGCCAAATGTGGATATAGAAATAAAAATTACAGGGTTGAGGCCAGGAGAGAAATTATATGAAGAATTATTAATGTCAGAGGAAGGACTTACAAAAACATCACACGATAAAATATTTATTGGACAACCATCAAGCATAACTTATGAACAATTGTTAATAAAATTAGAAAAATTGAAAGAAATAATACAAGATGAAAGTATAAGTATAGGCAAAATAAAAAGCACAATGAAACAAGTAGTGCCAACATACAAAGAACCAGAAATAGTTAATAGATTAAAAGAAGAAGAAACGAAAACTGCTAAAATGAAAAATATTGAAAAAACGTTAGCAAATACTAAAGAATTGCCATTAGCAGAAAATGCAAATTAGAAGGAAAAACAAATGAAAACAAAAATAATTTTAATAATACTAATAATTTTATGGATGGTAACAGTATTTTTATTTTCCAATCAAAAAGGTGAAATATCGGGAAATACAAGTGGAAAATTTATAAAAGTACTTGCTAAAATATTTGCAAAAAATCCATCAGAAAAACAAATTGAAAGAATGCAATTACCAATACGAAAACTAGCGCACTTTACAATTTATGCAATAGGTGGAGTATTGACAATTTTGTTGCTAAACCAATTTGAAATATCTTTTTTGAAAAAAATAATATATAGTCAACTAATTATTACAATATATGCAATAACAGATGAATTTCATCAATACTTTATACCACGGAAGAACGGCAACTATAACAGATGTATTAATAGATTCATTAGGAGGATTTACAGCAATAATATTAATTAGTTTGATGTTTATGAGAAAATAGAAAACAATAAAAGAAAGAAGAAGAAAATGAAAAAAACATATATAATTATAAAAAATATAATTGATTTTATTTTATCGCTAATTGCATTAATAATTTTACTTCCATTTTTTTGCATATTTGCAATAATAATAAAATTAGAATCAAGAGGGCCAATATTTTTTAAGCAAAAAAGAATAGGAAAAAATAAAAAAGAATTCTATATATACAAATTTAGAACAATGAGAACAGATACACCAAAAGACATGCCAACTCATATGTTAAAAGATGCAGAATCATATATAACTAAAAACGGAAAAATATTTAGAAAAACAAGTATAGATGAATTACCGCAAATAATAAATATACTAAAAGGACAAATGAGTATAATTGGCCCAAGACCAGCATTATGGAACCAATATGATTTGATAAAAGAAAGAGATAAATATAATGCAAATTCAATAAGACCTGGATTAACAGGATGGGCTCAAGTAAATGGAAGAGATGAATTAGAAATACCAATAAAAGCAAAATTTGATGGAGAATATGTAGAAAAAATGTCATTTTTATTTGATACAAAAATATTTTTGAAAACAATAGTAAAAGTATTTAAGCATGATGGAGTTGTAGAAGGAAAAGTAGAAAAAGAAAAGACAGAGGTATAAAGATGTTATTAGTAATAGGCGTAACTGGACATACAGGAAAATATTTTTTACAAGAATTGGTAAAGAATCAATATAAAGAAAAAATAAGATTTTTGATAAGAAAAGAAAGCGAAGAAGTAATATTAAAAGATACAGGCTTAAATTATGAAACAGTTTATGGAGACTTAGAGAATATAGAAAGTTTAAAAAAAGCATGTAAAGGTATTGATCAAATTCTAGAAATATATAATATAAGATATTCATTAAATGTATTAGAAGCAGCAATACAGAACAATGTAAAAAGAATCATATTTGTTCATACAACAGGAATTTTTTCAAAATATAAATCTGCTTCACAAGAATATAAAAAAATAGAAAAAGAGGTAATAGAAAAGGCTAAAAATAATGATGTAGATATTACTATATTAAGACCAACTATGATATATGGTGATATTTGTGATCATAATATTAGTAAATTTATAAAAATGATGGATAAAATTAGAATATATCCGATGATTGCAGGTGGAAATGCAAAAATACAGCCAGTTAATGCAAGGGATTTAGGAAAAGCATATTATCAAGTATTAACAAACTTGGAAAAGACAAAAAATAAAAATTATAATTTATCTGGTAAAGATGAGATAAAAATAAAGGAAATGCTTAAATTGATACTAAAAAAACTAAACAAAAAAACATTTTTTCTAACAATACCAATGTGGCTATCAGTATTTTTAGCATATATTTTAAAAATTATAACAATTGGAAAAATTGATATAATAGAAAAAGTACTAAGAATGAATGAAAACAGAATATTTAGCAACGAAGATGCAAGAAAAGATTTTGGGTATAATCCAATGAGTTTTGAAAATGGATTAGACATTGAAATTAAAGAATATAAGAAGAGACCTAAAAGGATATTATTCGTAGCTACAGTAGATTCACATATTATGAATTTTCATTTACCCTATTTAAAATTGTTTAAAGAAAAGGGATATATAGTAGATGTTGCTACAAATGGAAACACAGAAATTCCTTATTGTGATAATCATTATAAAATCTGCATACAAAGAAATCCATTAAAAATTGGAAATATAGTAGCTATAAATGAACTAAAAAAGATAATTAAAAAAAATCAGTACCAATTAATAGAGTGTCACACGCCAATGGGGGGAGTAGTCACTAGAATAGCAGCTAGAAAAAGTAGAAAAAAAGGAACTAAAGTTATATATATGGCACATGGGTTTCACTTTTATAAAGGTGCACCAATTCTTAATTGGATAGTATATTATCCAATTGAAAAGATTTGTTCTAGATGGACAGATTGTCTAATAACTATAACGAATGAAGATTATAAATTTGCTCAAAAACATATGAAAGCTAAAAAGATAGAACATATAAATGGGATTGGAATGAATCATGAAAGATTAAAAAATAAACTAACACAAGAAGAAAAAGAAGAATTTAGAGAAAAAATTGATATAGAGAAAAATGATATAGTTTTTTCTTATATAGCAGAATTAAATTCGAATAAAAATCAAATTTTATTAATTAAAATAATTCAAGAATTAAAAAAAGAAAAGACAAATATAAAATTACTTTTAATAGGAGATGGAAAACTAAAAGAAGGATATCAGCAATACATAAAAAATAATGATTTAGAAAATGAAATTAAACTGTTAGGAAAAAGACAAGATATAAATGAATTATTATCTATAACAGATGTTTATTTAGCATCTAGCAAAAGAGAAGGATTACCTGTAAATGTTATGGAAGCAATGTATAAAGGGATACCTATAATTGCAACTGATAATAGAGGACATAGAGAATTGATACAAAATGGAGTAAATGGTTATATTTGCGATAAATTAGATATACAAACTTTTAAAATGAATATAAAAAGGATTTTTGAAAACATGGAAAAAATAGATAGCATGAAAGAAAAAAATAATACATTAATAAAAAAATATGAATTAAAAGAAGTAAAACAAAAAATGGAAGAAATTTATAAAGACATGGAGGAATATTGATATGTCAAATAATCCAGTTCGAATATTGCAAGTTATAAGGCAGATGAATGTTGGTGGAGCTGAAACTTTTTTAATGAATACATATAGAAATATTGACAGAGAAAAAGTACAATTTGATTTTTTAGTTAATGACAAGGGCTTTTTTGATGAAGAAATCAAAAAACTTGGTGGCAAAATTTATTATATGAATTATATTACTCGAATTGGACAAATAAAATATAAAAAGAAATTAAAAAAATTTCTGAAAGAACACCCAGAATATACAATTATGCATTCACATATTGACCAGGTTAGTGGAATAATATTAGAAGCAGCTAAAGAAGCAGGAGTACCAAATAGAATAGCACATAGTCATAGTACTAAGAACACTAATAACTTAATTGGAAAGCTGTATAAAAGATATTTGCAAAGTAAAATTAATAAAAGTGCTACAGTTCTGTTGGCTTGTGGAGAAGAAGCAGCTAAATGGTTATATAAATCTCAATGGAAAAGAGCAATAATTGTAAAAAATGGAATTGATATTGAAAGATTTAAATTTTCTGAGGAAAAAAGAAAAGAAATAAGGAAAAAACTTGGTATAGATGATAAAATAATGATAATTGGGCATGTTGGAAGATTTTCTAGAGTTAAAAATCAAGAATTTTTGGTAAAAATATATAAAGAATATGAAATAAATAATCCTAATTCATTACTTATTATGGTGGGAGAAGGAGAAGAAAAAGAAAAATTAGAAAATTTAGTAAGTCAAGAGAATCTTAAAAGTAAAATTAAATTTTTAGGTTTAAGACAGGATACAGATTCAATATATAGTGCAATGGACTATATGATTTTTCCTTCTCTATATGAAGGAATAAGTATTGCATTAATTGAAGCACAAGCTTCCGGATTGAAAATTTTAGCATCTGATACAATAGATAAAAATACAGATATTTCTGGAAATATAGAATGGATAAGTCTAAAAGAATTACCAAGTGAATGGTGTAAGCACATAATTAATACAAGAAAAAGAAAAATTGACGAAAAAAAGTTAGAAGAATATGATATAAAAAGGACTGCTAGAAAACTACAAGAAATATACATAAAATTGGGAGAATAAAATGAAAAGAGTATTACATATAGTTGGAACTATGGACATGGGCGGACAAGAAACTTTTATAATGAATATATATAGGAAGATAGACAGAAAAAAAGTTCAATTTGATTTTGTGGTTCATTCAAATAATAGAGGGTACTATGAGGACGAAATTAAAAAATTAGGTGGAAAGATTTATAGAATAGAACCTATGGGAAAAAATATAATAAAGCATTGCAAGGACTTATATAAAATCTTAAAAAAAAATCCTAAGTATATTGTTCATAGACATACATGTTCTTCAATTGTTTGGATTGATTTATTTGTTGCTAAAATGGCTAAAATCGAGGAAAGAATAGTACATTGTCATGCAACGCATACAACATCACATGGCATGTTAAATACTATATTTAAGGTGATGATAAATTCATTAGCAACTGTTAAATTAGCTTGTAGTAAAAAGGCGGGAATATTTTTATATGGAAAAAAACAAAATTTTGAGGTAGTTTACAATGCAATAGATACTAAAAAGTTTTTATTTAATAATAACATAAGAAATAAAATAAGAGAAGAATATAAAATCAATTATGATGAATTAATTTTAGGACATATAGGAAGATTTGATAAATCTAAAAATCATAAGTTTTTAATTGAAGTCTTTGAAAAAGTAGTGAATGTAAAAAAAGATGCGCAACTATGGTTAATTGGAGACGGGGAATTAAAAGAAGAATTAGAAAAAATGATAGTTGAAAAAGGACTAAAAGATAATGTTAAGTTTTTAGGAATAAAAAGTAATTGTAATGAATATTTAATGGCAATGGATATATTTGTATTTCCGTCAATTTATGAGGGGCTTGGAATTGCATTAATAGAAGCACAATGCACAGGAATAAGTTGTATAGTGAGTGAAAATATAGTTGAAGAGGCTATAGTTACTAAGAATGTAACTAGATTAAATTTAAGTGATGAATCAGCTTGGGCAGAAAAAATATTAAGCATTAAAACACATAATAGAGTTATTGATATTAACAAAACAGAAATTAATAATTATAAAATAGAAAAATTAATTAACCAAATAGAAAGAATTTATAGGTTATAAACATATAAAAGGAGAGGACATGGTTATAAAAAGAATTATTCGAAAAATAAGAGGAGAGTGTGATTTACAGGAATTAAAAAAAAGAGGATTAAAGCTTGGAAAAAATATTTATAAAGATGCCACTGCTATTATAGATCCGTCTTGGTGCTGGCTTATTGAGATAGGAAATAATGTAACTTTAGCACCTAGAGTACATATACTAGCACACGATGCAAGTACAAAAAATAAATTAAATTATACAAAAATTGGAATTGTAACTATAGAAGACAATGTTTTTATAGGTGCTAATAGTATAATATTACCTAATATAATTATTGGCAAAAATAGTATTATAGGTGCTGGGAGTATCGTAACACATAATATTCCAGAAAATTCACTTGCAGTAGGAAATCCAGCAAGAGTAATAGGAAAAGCTAGTGATTATGTGGAAAAAGAGAAAAAAATCATGAATAACAGCAATTTGATATTTGATGAAAGCTTTACTATACAAGGAAATATTTCAAATAGTAAAAAAGAAAAAATGAAAGAACTTTTAAGAAAAGGTAACATTGGTTTTGTAAAATAGAAAGGAAAAATAAAAATGAACTATTATTTGCTGTTTTTAATATTAATAATTTTTACATATATTTTTATAGAAAAGGTATTAAATATAAAAAATAGAGAAAATGTGTTTTTAATTGTTGCGTTTATAGAAATGTTGTTATTTCTTGGATTAAGAGATATTACAATAGGGACAGACTTAAAAAATTATATTCCATATTTTAATCTAATAAAACAAGCCAAATGGAATAATTTATTTATTTTAAAACTGGAAAAAGGGTATATTTTATTAAATAAAATTATAAGTATTTTTGGAAATGAAAATTTCTTTTTATTTGTTGTGGCAATTATTACATTAAGTGGAGTGTATTTTTCAATAAAGAGGTTTTCCAAAAATTATTTTTTTAGTGTATTTATATTTATTACTTTTCAATTTTATATATTCCAATTTTCTGGACTGAGACAAGCTATAGCATTTTCTATTGTATTGATGAGCTTGAAATATATTCAAGAACGAAAATTATTTAAATTTATAATTATAATAATAATTGCAAGCACATTTCATAAAACAGCAATTATATTTATTCCGGCATATTGGATAATGAAAAATAAAATAACAATAAAATCAATTGCTATATTTTTAGTAACATTTATACTTTTATATATTGTAAAAGGACAAATTCTAATGCTTATAACTAAATATATATATAGTACATATGATGTGTCAAAAACTGCAGGTGGTTATACTATGCTAGTGTTATTATTTGGTATATTTATATTTTTTACATTAATTAGAAATAAAAATGCAGAATTTGACAAAAATAATGATATATGGTTTAACATGTTAATGATTGCTATTTTGATTCAGTCTCTTGCAAGTGTCCAAGGTAATATTGCAAGATTAACGATGTATTATTCTTATTCATTATTGTTTTTAATACCTAATGTAGTACATAATACTGAAAACTCAAATCAGAGAATCTTAATAAAAACAATTATCTATATATTATTATTATGTTTTTTTATAACGAATATACAAATAGATACATTATATATTCCATATAAAACTTTTTTTTAGAGGGAGAAAAATTTTGAATATTTTAATAATTGGAGAATGGTATTCATCAAATTTAGGTGATGGAATCATATGTCAAAATGTAAAGAAATTAATAGAAGAAGCGTACAAACGAAAGGATTTAGTAATTGATAAGGCTGATATATCTTGTAGAGACAGCTTTATGAATGAAACAGCAATTATAGAACATAAAAAGACAAAATTATATTTAAAAAAAATCTTGTATAAAAGTGAATATTTAACATATAAATTGCAAGATTTAAAAAGAAAAATGAAAATAAAGAAAATATGTAAGAAAAAGTATGATATAGCAATATTTGCAGGAGGCCATTTGATTATGCCATATTTTACATTTCAAATATGTGACTATATAAAATATTTGTCAGAAAACAAGACAAAAATAATTATTAATGCGTGTGGAGTTGGAAAATTTAAAAGTAAAATATTGAAACAGAAAATCAAAGTGGCATTGAAAAATCCAAATATTATAGCAATATCATCAAGAGATGATATTGAAAAGCTTAAAAAAGAATATATAAGTGAAGAACGTAGTAGTATAATTAAAAAAACATATGATCCAGCAATTTATACTGATGAAACATATAGAATATCAAGAAAAGAAAATAGTCAAGTTATAGGGTTAGGAATAATGAAATTATTGAATGTATCAGATGAAGAGGTTATAAAATTTTGGAAAGGGGTTATCAAACAATTAGAAACTCAAGGGCAAAAATGGCAATTCTTTTGTAATGGAGCACTAGAGGATTATAGACTAGCTTGTAGATGTTTAAAAGACATAAAAAATAATAAATATGATAAAAAAGTATATATAGCATCAAGGCCAAATAGACCAGAAGAATTAGTAAAAATAATTTCTAAATATAAGTCATTAATTTCATTTAGATTACATAGCCATATAGTTGCATATTCCCTTGAAATACCAACAGTTGCTATAGTATGGGATGATAAAGTTAAAACATTTTTTGAAGATTTGAGACTGAAAGATAGATGCTTTGACATTGACGAGAAGCCCGAAAAAATAGTAGAAAAGCTATTGGAAATAAAAGATGTAGATTATAATCAAAAACTTAAGAAGAGACAAAAAGAAATTATTATTAATAATTTAAAAGAAAATTTGGAAGAAGAGAGTAATTTTATTGATAATTCTAAAACTACTAATGTCACCAAATAATATTCTTAGTAAGTGAGAAGATGTATGAATAAAAGTAAAGAATTAGTAAAAAACACAGTTATTATATTTTGGGGAAAAGCATGTACACAATTAATATCTTTTTTACTATTACCATTGTATACAGCATATTTAACTAAATCTGATTATGGTATTGTAGATTTAATTATTACATATGTTAGTTTATTAGTTCCAGTTATCACAGTACAGTTGGAAATGGCAGCTTTTAGATTTTTAGTAGATAATAGAACTAATAAAGAAGAAATATCAAAAATAATAACTAATATATTATATTGTATGATAAGTTTTTCCATATTGTTTACAGTAGTATATTGTGTGCTGAATAAATTCATTAGTATACAATATAATTGGTATATTCTATTTAATATACTAGTGACAATATTTAGTAATCTTATGTTACAGGTATCAAGAGGACTTGGAGATAATAAAACGTATTCTATAGGAAGTTTTCTTGCAGGAGCAACAACAGTAATTTTTAATGTAATATTGATAATTATGGTAAAGAGCGGTGCTAAAGGAATGCTAATATCATCAATAATGGCAAACTTTGTTGCATTTATTTATGTATTTATTAAGTTGAAAATATATAAATATATTAATGATAAATTGTATAACAAATCTTTTATAAAGAAATCGTTAAAATATTCATGGCCATTAGTACCAAACAGTATATCATGGTGGATAGTTAGTGCTTCGGATAGGACAATTATATCTTACATTTTAGGAGTATCTGCAAATGGAATCTATGCAGTATCAAATAAATTTTCTTCTATTGTATCTTCGCTGTTAAATATTTTTAATTTATCATGGACAGAGTCAGCATCGTTACATATAGATGATGATGATAGAGATCAGTTTTTTTCTAATGCAATGAATAGAATATTAAAAATATTTCTCTCTTTTGTATTAATGATTATTGCATTTATGCCTTTAGTATTTAAGATTTTAATAAATGAACAGTACAAAGAAGCATACTTATATATTCCAATTTTAATGTTAAGTACAATATTTAATGGTGCAGTAATTGTATATAGCGGTATATATATAGCAAAAAAATTAACAAAGCAAGTAGCTGGAACGTCTATTATGGCTGCAGTATTAAATATTGCAATAAACTTAATATTTATAAAATTTATAGGATTATATGCGGCGGCTATATCAACTATGTTATCATATTTGATAATGGCAATATATCGACATTATGATTTAAAAAAATACGTTAATATAAAGTATGAAAATGGACTAATAATAAGAAGCATAATAATATTTACTATAGTAATAGTTATATATTATATTAACAATATGTATATAAATATTATTGGAATACTAATAACAATAATATATGTGTTTTTATTTAATAAAGATGTAATTAAATATTTGTTGAATTTTATACAACAAAAATTTATTATGATAAAGAACTGATAAAAATTTACTATAGCGTTTTTAATATCAAAAGTAACAGGAAATGTTAAAACAATTATTACAATGTCGAAAACAGGCGAACGAATTTTCTTGACACTTATATAAAATAATATTATTATATTAAATAAGGGCTGAATGTCAATAGTTGGGGTGGAGAACTTTGAAAGTTTTCTGCCTCAGCTTTTTTAATGATTTTAAAAATTAACACTAAAAATAACTGAAAATATGTAATTATAGATATGTTTAATAAACCAATTATAATAATTGGTAATATATGTAAATAAACTTTGAATAAATTTCTATTTAATAATAAAATTCTTGCTTTAAAATTTTTAAAATTTCTCATCCCAAAGGATACTCTTTTTAAAACTTTAATTTTATTATTAAAGCCTTCTGTTGCACCGTTAGAATAAGGAACTTCTAGAGAATTTTTAATTTCAACATACCAATGTTGGTATGTTTTAGCGCATTCTTGAAGTTGAATAACAGGAGATTCCAGATTTCTTTTAACCCATTCTGAAAATTTATGTATTTTAATATCAGAATTTTCGTTAGAGTGGAGAATATCAAGAATTTCTTCTTTTTCTCTATAAGCAATTCTTAAATCTTCCGAATAATTAATAAGAATATTAGATAGCTCATCTTTTTGCTCATCAGTTTTTAAGTTGCAAGCTCTTGATAGTAGTAACTTTCTAGAGTGTTTAAAATATATTCTTTCTGATTTAGGTAACTTATTTTGAACTTCAATTCTGATTTTATTAACAACATTACAAGAATAACGAGTCCAATGAAAATGATCTGCAACAATTTTAGCTTTTCTAAAATAAGTAAAAGCAATATCTTTATATGTTTCCCATAAATCAGTAACAAAATATTTAACATTATCTAGTTGCTCTTTAGAAAATTTTTTAAAATAATCACAAAGAGAATGCTTATGTCTGCATTCCAAAACATCAACTACTTCATGAGTTTCGCCATCAATTAATGCTACATGATATTTATAATTTCCAGTATTTCCTTTAAATTCATCAATACAAAGAACACGAGGCAATTTAGAATTAGTAACAGCAAGATAAGGTAACATTTTAGAAATTACACTAGTAGATACATTAGTTTTTTTAGAAATGTCAGATTGAGCTGATAAATTGCGCAATTCATCAACAATATAGCCAGTAAGTCTATTGGTTCTACGTTGATATTTAGAGATAATAGAATTATCTTCATAAAAGTTTTTTCCACAATGTTTACACTCATATCTACGTTTGTTATATATTAAATTAGTTGGTTTAAAATAAATAGGAATATCCTTAATTGGCTGATGATAGTAATCGTGTATTTTAGTAGTTTTTGAACCACAATGAGGACAAATCTGTTCAGTTTTAGGTAATTCAATATATATTTCTACTAAATCTTTTAAATTTTTAACTTTTTTTACTTCAACATCTTTTAAATTTAATAAATCTTTGATAAAATTACTTTGCACTTATCAATACCCCCTTAAATGTTTTCTGACAATTACATTTTATCAGGTATTTTAGATAAGTGCTATTATTTTACAAAAAAATGTTGAGGTTTATTTAATTACCACAACATTTATTATAGAACCGATATTTTACAGTCTTTTTCTATAATATTTTATTCAAGTTATTTCTTAGAAAAATATTATTCTAAGAAATATGTCTTACAATTTTCCAAATGTATTAAATCCAAAAAGAAAGTAGGTGATAATTTATCAAATAAAAA
>ERZ824600.1005-NODE-1005-length-37991-cov-8.967656_pt1 | contig 37991 bp, 38 predicted proteins | sample MGYA00519933_ERZ824600 | MGnify/ENA primary metagenome ERZ824600 (study PRJEB31778, sample SAMEA3449178) | human gut metagenome | biome: human gut; feature: human-associated habitat; material: faeces | place: United Kingdom | collected 2010/2012 ... | reverse complement strand
TATGGGCGGAAAAGAGCCGGTCAAAACCGTTTTCTCCTTATCTGAATCCGCCCAAAGGTCTCTTTATATCTTGCTTTCGCCTATAACGGTGATGCCGTGGGCTTTTAGAAGCTCTGCTGTCACGCCGTCGCCGGGGACGAGCGTTCCGCTGAAGGTGCCGTCATAGATCATGCCGTAGCCGCAGGACGGGCTGTTTTCTTTTAATATCGCAGTCTTTATATCAAAAACCTGCGCAAGGTAAAGCGCCGCCTCGGCGCCTTTTTGAAACTCGGCCGTGACATCCCTGCCGGTTTTTGAGACGACACCGTCGCCGAACCGCTCGGACGGCGTTCTCGGTGTCGTTAAGCCGCCGTAGGCTTCGGGACACACGGGGATAAGCTCGTACTCTGTTTTGAGTCTTGCGAGCTTCTCGTCCGGCAGGCGGTTGCTGCCGCCGTCATACTTGCAGTCAACGCCCAAAAGGCAGGCGGAAATCAAAGCTCTTTTCCTCATCGCCGTCTGAGCCCCAATACCGCACCGCAGATGCCGCCGATTATATGCGTGAGCTGCGAAATGTTGTCGCTGAGCATGACGCCGTCAACTATCTCGTTGCCGAGGTAGAGCACCAGCACAAGAATGAGCGTGATGGGAATGCAGCCGTCACGCATACCGGCGAGCGACGCCATGACTATCATCATGAACACGATGCCCGATGCACCTAAGAGCATTGTTCCCGGGAACAGGAACCAATGTACCAGTCCCGACACGAGCGCCGTGATGATTATTGCGCTTAGAAGATTTCTGCTGCCGTACTTTTCTTCAAGGCTCGGGCCGACGACGAGTATCATCATCATATTGGCTATGTAATGGCTGTAGTCCGAGTGGCCGAGCACATGGAGGATAAACCTCGGGTAAGTGAGTATATCGGTGAGCGGGGAATGCCACACGCTGAACAGGTATTTTGTTGTCCAGCCGTCGGTGAGCTTGCCTAAAAGCAGTGCGCCGAGCGACACGAGCGCAAAGGTCAGCACCACCGGTGAGTTATATTGCAGTCTGAACAGTCGTTTCATTTAAGGCTCTCCAGTGCGTTTTCGTAATAGTCCTTGGTGCGCTCGTCAAAGCAGACCATGCGCACACGCTCTATCTCCGGATGCTCGAACAGGTACTCGGCAATGGCCTTTATGGCGATCTGCGATGCTTTGTCGAGCGGAAAGTGATACACGCCCGTGGATATCGACGGGAAATCCACCGTCTTGCAGCCGTTTTCGCTTGCAAGCTCAAGGCATGAGCGGTAGCACGAGCGCAGAAGCTCCGGCTCACCGCGGCTGCCGCCGTGCCACACGGGTCCGGGGGTGTGGATAACATACTTTGCGGGGAGCTTGTAGCCCTTTGTTATCTTTGCCTCGCCCGTTTTGCAGCCGCCGAGCGTGCGGCACTCGGCCAAAAGCTCGGGGCCTGCGGCTCTGTGAATAGCGCCGTCAACTCCGCCGCCGCCGAGAAGCGAGCAGTTTGCGGCATTGACGATCGCATCGACCGCCTGTTTTGTGATATCGCCCTTTATGATCTCGATTTTATTCTTCATTTAAAGCTCCTCAATGTCCTTAATAAGCTTGTCCGCAACGGCATCAGTGGTCGCCCAGCTCGTGCAGAAGCGGGTCACCGTGCCGCCGGTGATCTTGCTCTGAACGGAGAACGAGTAGGTCTCCGAGAGCTTTATTATCTGCTCATCGCTCAGAACGGGGAAAATTTGATTTGTCGGCGAGTCGTAGTAAAGCTCGATACCTTTTTTCTTGAATGCGTCTGCTATCTTCTGCGCCAAGCGCACCTCGTTTCTGCCGACCTCGTAGTATGAGCCGTCGGAGAAAAGCTCGTCAAACTGCAAGCCGAGCAGCCTGCCCTTGGCGAGCATGCCGCCGTGCTGCTTGATGATGTAGCGGAAGTCCTTTTTGAGTGCATCATTTAGGATAACGACCGCCTCACCGAAGAGCGTTCCGTGCTTCGTGCCGCCAATGTAGAACACATCGCACGCTCGTGCAAGGTCGGGTAATTTCGGTGTGCCCCCGCAGGCGAGTGCGCAGGCAAGCCTTGCGCCGTCAACATACAGCAAAATTCCAAGCCTGCGGCAGACTGCCGACAGCTCCTCAAGCTCGGAGAGCGTATACACCGTGCCGGTCTCGGTCGGCTGCGAGATGTACACCATTGCAGGCTGGACGATATGCTCAAACGACTCATCTGCACGGTGGCGCAGGACATAGTCCTCGACCTGTTTGGCATTTATCTTGCCGTCCGTGCTGTCCAAGGTTATGACCTTATGGCCGGTTGCCTCGATAGCGCCGGTCTCGTGCGCTTCTATATGCGCAGTCTCGGCTGCAAGCACTCCCTGATGCGGGCGGAGGGCAGCGGCTATGACGGTCATGTTGGTCTGCGTGCCGCCGACAAGAAAGTGAATGTCCGCATCCGGAGCGGCGCACTCTTTTTTTATAAGCTCACGGGCGCTCTCGCAATACGGGTCGCAGCCGTAGCCTGCGGTCTGCTCGAAATTCGTGCTCATAAGGCGGTACATTATCTGCGGAAGTGCGCCCTCAAGGTAATCACTTTCAAATCTAATCATGACTTCCTCACCTCGACCTTTACCTTATCGTCGGAAGCCGAGAGCCTGATGCGTGCAACATTTTCACCCCTGCGCTCAATGACCTTTTCGGCTATCGCATCCTCGACATCCTTCTGTATCGTCCTGCGCAGATTGCGTGCGCCGTAGGCGACCGAGTAGCTGTGCTTAACAAGGTAATCAACAAGCGTATCGTTCCAGCTGAGCGTAATGCCCCGCTCGGCGATAGCGTCCTTGACCTCTGTGAGCATGAGCTCGGCGATGGAGCGGAAATTCTCCTCGGTGAGCTGGTTAAAGTAGACTATCTCATCGACACGGTTTATAAACTCGGGGCGCAGGAACTCGTTGAGCGCCTTGAGCGCACGCTCCCTGCCCATGTCGTTCAGGCTGCCGCCGAAGCCGAGCGAGCCGCCTTTTGTGTTGCTGCCGGCATTGGTGGTCATGATGATGACGGTGTTTTCAAAGTTGACCGTCCTGCCCTGAGCATCGGTTATTCTGCCGTCGTCAAGTATCTGCAAAAGGATGTTCAAAACATCGGGATGCGCCTTTTCTATCTCGTCAAAGAGGACGACCGAATACGGCTTGCGGCGTATCTTCTCGGTGAGCTGGCCTGCCTCGTCATAGCCGACATAGCCCGGGGGCGAGCCGATGATCCTCGAAACGGAGAACTTCTCCATAAACTCGGACATATCGAGCCTTATAAGCGACTCGGGGCTGTCAAAAAGGTCGGCCGCAAGGCGCTTTACAAGCTCGGTCTTACCGACACCGGTGCCGCCGACAAAGATAAAGCTTGTAGGCTTGCGCTTTGCCTTTAAGCCTATTCGGCTGCGCTTGATTGCGGCGCAAACGGCATCGACTGCCTCATCCTGACCGACGATGTGTGCACGCAGTCTGTCGCCAAGCTCGGCAAGGCGCTCAAACTCATCCTCGCGGATGGAGGATGCCGGTATCTTCGTCCAAAGCTCGATTATGCGGGCAAGGTTATCCATCGTGAGCTCCGGCTTGCCCTCGAGCTCAAGCGAGGCTATCTCCTGCTCACGCTGCATTTCCTTACTTCTCAGCTCCGCTATGCGCTCATAGCGCTTGTCGAGCACCTCATCGGTGAGCTCTCCGTCGGTGGGTGCGTCCGCGCTCATGAGTGCTTCACGCTCAAAGCGCAGATCGTCAAGGTCCTTTCTTGCCTCGGCAAGGCGGATTATATTCTTATCCTTTAGGTTAACATCCGAGCTTGCCTCATCGATAAGGTCTATCGCCTTATCCGGCAGGAAGCGATCGGTTATATAACGCTCGGAAAGCTTGACTGCCTCGGCGCACATCTCGTCGGATATGGTGATGCCGTGGTAGTCCTCGTAATAGTGCTTGATGCCTTTCAATATCTCGATACTGTCATTTATCGACGGCTCATTTATCGTCACGGGCTGGAAGCGGCGCTCAAGTGCGGTGTCCTTTTCGATGTGCTTGCGGTACTCGGCAAAGGTCGTCGCACCGATGACCTGTATCTCGCCTCTTGACAGGGCGGGCTTCAGGATGTTTGCCGCATTCATGCTGCCCTCGGCATCGCCTGCGCCGACGATGTTGTGCACCTCATCGATGACCAGAATAACATTGCCCTGCTTGCGGATCTCCTCGATGAGTCCCTTCATGCGGCTTTCAAACTGGCCTCTGAACTGCGTTCCGGCAACAAGAGCCGTAAGGTCAAGCAGGTAGACCTCCTTGTTGCGCAGCTTATAAGGCACCTTGTCCATTGCTATGCGCTGGGCAAGGCCCTCGGCCACGGCGGTCTTGCCGACGCCGGGCTCGCCGATAAGGCAGGGATTGTTCTTCTGGCGGCGGTTGAGTATCTGAATTACCCGCTCAAGCTCTTCCTCACGGCCTATCATGTTATCGAGCTTGCCTGCTCTTGCACGGTCGGTGAGGTTGATGCAGTAGTTATCCAAAAACTTTTTCTTTGCCGGTCTGGTGCCCTCGGGCTTATCCTTGGGCGCTTCCGCACCGCCCTCGGGAGTGTTGTTGGCGTTTTGACCATTCTGACCGCCGAAAAGGCGGTTTAAAAACGGGAATGTAGCGGTCTTGCCGTCGTCGTCCGAGTCATCGGAAGTGCCGTCAATGTCCATGAGGCTCTCAACGCCATTGAGGGCATTCATCATGTCGCCGCTCAGGCTATCAAGATCCTCATCGGAAATGCCCATCTTCTCCATCATCTCGTCGACGGGCTTTATATGCAGTTCACGGGCGCACTTGAGGCAAAGCCCTTCGTTCTTCGTCTCGTTGCCCTCCATCTTCGTGATAAACACAACAGCCACATTTTTACCGCAGCGTGAACACATTTTTACTTGCATGGTTGTACCCCCTTTTTAGGTTGTAAATACATATATGATTATTGCTTAAATTTACTAATTTATGTCGGTCATTCTGACCTCCGTGCCGGATATGAGCACGGCATCGCTTGACCTGAGAAGCGCAGTTTGTGAGCCGGTCTGCTCAGCTTCAAACCCAAGGCTCAAGCTATCATCATAGCACAGCAGCTTATTCTGCGTAAGGCAAAGGAGTTTGCCGTTTGAGAAGTCGAAGGTCTCTATCTCCGCACCGGGCTTGGCCGTGCCGACAAGGTTTGCGGAGCTGTCGATGCTGACGAGTGTTCCCGCCCCGCCGTAGCTGTGCGCTCGCAGCTCCAAAACGATGTTATCGCCGCAGACAGCAAACATGTCCAAGAAGTTGCCGTCAAAGGAATATTCGCCCTCGGCTTTGCCGGTATCGGAGCAGAGATACAGCCTATCCGAAGCTATACAGCACACTCTTTCGCCCAGCCAGCAGATATCGTTGAAAACCGCCTGATCGGCTGCAAACAAGCCTTGCTCATCGGTGCTGTCGAGCTTAAATAGCTTGACGATGCTGCCGTTTTCGCCGGAAACCAGCACCGCAAGCTGCCCCCCGTCCGGTGACACCGCCGCCTTGACGACCCAGTTATCGGCCGAGAGCCACTTATACACCTCGGTCTTATCCGCCGAGTACACGGTGACGGAGCCTTTGTAGCCGGCTTCCTCGGTGCACAGCGCCAAGCGGCCGCTTCGGCTGAGGTCGGCGGAAATTATATTGTTTTTTGCATCGAGCTCAGAGCCGTCAAGGTACACGACATTCGTACCGCCGATATCGTACACGACTGCATTATCTGCGTTTTCGCTCATGGTGGGATATTTAAATTCGCAGGACTTATCGAGCACCGCTTCGCCCTTTGCGTCAAATACTCTGACGCTCGTGGTGGTGGCTGTCATGAGGCTGTCGCCGACGGCGGCGTAGCACTGGTGCGCTCCCGTTCCGATATAAAAGCTTTCGATCGGCTTTTCGGCCGTGCAGCCGGTCAGGGCTATGCTCAGCGCCAGTACGGCGGCAATAGTCAGTTTCTTCATCGTTAGTCCTTTATCATCATTTGTCCGGCAGGGCCGTCATACCAAACACGGTTCAGGTACAGTCCCTGCGGCGGCATGGTAGGCCCCGTGAGTCTGCGGTCGCCTATCTCAAGCAGGTGCGGGATATCCTCTGGCAATATCTTGCCGTAGGATGCGTAGACCATCGTGCCGACCATGGCACGGCACATGTTGTACAAAAATCCGTCGGCGCAAACAGACACCGTTATGAGGTCGCCCTCCTTTTCCGCCCTGCACCAATAGACGGTGCGAACGGTGGTTTTTGTCTCCGTGCCAAGCGAGCGCACGGCCGCAAAATCATGCGTACCCTCAAAGGCCGTCGCCGCCCGCTTCATCAGCTCGATATCAAGGCTCGACGGGTAAAAGCAGGCTCGCTTTTCCAAGAACGGATCTCGGATATTGCTGTTATAGATTTTATAGATGTACTCCTTTTTTATGCAGGAGGAAATGGCGTTAAACTCGTCCGGAACCTCAACGGCATCGAGCACCGCAATGTCGTCCGGCAGGCGGGAGTTTGCCGCCAGTGCAAAGCGGTCGATGGGTATGCGGCAGTCGGTGCGGAAGTTTGCACAGTAGTTTAGTGCATGCACACCGGCATCCGTGCGTCCGCAGCCGGTGACCTTGACCGCATGTCCGCAAATTTTACTCAGCGCCTCCTGCACCGTTTGGCACACGGAGATCTCTGTTTTCTGCACCTGCCAGCCGTGGTATCTGCTGCCGTCATATCTGATTTTCAGGGCGATATTTCTCATAGCTTACAGTCCGAATTTCTTCAATACGAATATGGCCGCCAGGAACGCAGCGCCGAGGAACAGTGCCAAAAAGTCGATGCCCTGCATCCTGAGCGTTTTCATCCTCGTTCTGCCCTTGCCGCCGTGGTAGCAGCGGCTTTCCATGGCAACGGCAAGCTCGTCTGCCCTGCGGAAGGACGAAACAAACAGCGGCACGAGTATCGGCAGCAGTGCCTTTGCCCTTTGCATGAGGTTGCCGGTCTCAAAGTCTGCGCCTCTCGCCTTCTGGGCGGACATTATCTTGTCCGTCTCCTCGATGAGTGTCGGGATAAAGCGCAGCGCCATGCTCATCATCATGCTCATCTCGTGCACGGGAACTTTGATTTTCTTCAAGGGATTGAGCAGTATCTCAAGGCCGTCGGTGAGTGCGATGGGGCTCGTGGTGTAGGTCAGAAGGAAGGTACCGACGATGAGGAGGATTATCCTCACAGACATCATGACCGCCTTTTCAATGCCCTCCCAAGTGATTATCCAGCCCTCGATTATAGGCGTGCCCTTGGTGTAGAAAATATTCAGAAGCGCCGTCAGGATGATGATGAATATAACGGGCTTTAGACCCTTGAACGCTGCAGCGGGGCGAATTTTCGACACCGCCATGCACAGCCCCGTGATGACGACAACAAATGCGTAGCTCCACCAGCCGACGGCGTTAAACAGTCCGACGATGTATACGATGACTAAAAGCAGCTTCGTTCTCGGGTCCAAGCGATGGGCGACGGTGTCGCCGGGGAAATACTGGCCTAAGGTTATGTCTTTAAGCATCACTCACCCCTCCTTTTAAGCGCCACGAGAGCTTTTTCAAGCTGCTCATTGGTGTAGATGGAGTTCGGAAGCTTCAGTCCGAGCTTTTTAAGCTCCATGGCAAGCTCCGTTGCCGCCGGAACGGCAAGGCCGATGCTCCGCAGCTCCTCAGGCTGAGAAAAGACCTCCTCGGGCGTGCCGTCAAAGCGGATAGCGCCGTGGTTAAACACAACAAGGCGGTCGGCAAGTCGTGCGACATCGTCCATGCTGTGGCTCACGATGATGACCGTTGAGCCGGTCTGCGTGCGATAGTCACAGATGTTGCGCAGAATTTGCTCGCAGCCTGCGGGATCAAGTCCCGCCGTCGGCTCGTCGAGGATGAGAACGCCCGGGCGCATGGCGATAACGCCGGCAATTGCAACCCTGCGCTTCTGACCGCCGGAAAGCTCGAGCGGCGATTTTTCAAACTGCTCGTCCGTCACGCCGACAAAGTGTGCCGCTTCACGCACACGCTCGTCTATCTCTGCCGCGCTCAGTCCCATGTTCTTGGGGCCGAAGGCGATATCGGCATACACCGTCTCCTCAAAAAGCTGATACTCCGGGTACTGGAACACAAGTCCAACCTTGTAGCGGACATTCTTAGCCGAGATTTTATCGGCGTTTATGTCCTCGCCGTCAACGGTTATCTTGCCGGAGGTCGGCTTGAGCAGAGCGTTCAGGTGCTGGATAAAAGTCGACTTGCCCGAGCCCGTGTGACCGATAAGTCCCACGAACTGGCCGTGCGGTATCTCAATATTTATGTTGTCTATTGCGACCTTTTCAAAGGGCGTGCCCGCACTGTAAACATGGCGCAGGCCGCTCACCTTAATATCTGACATGGTTTGTTATCCTATTTCCTTTGCGATTTGTTCTGCGCAGTCGGCAATGCCGAGCGCCGTCAGCGGCAGATTAAAGCCTTTTTTGTTGAGCTGCCACATGAGCTCCGTCGTCGCCGGAACGGCAAGTCCCTCGCTGTGCATGAGCTCGACCTGCGAGAACACCTCCTGCGGCGTTCCGTCGGCGACAACATCGCCGTTTGACATGACGATGAGCCTGTCTGCATCTATGCACTCGGACATATGATGCGTTATCAATACGATGGTTATGCCCTTTTCACGGCAAAGCTTCGTGACCGTGTCGATGACCTCACGGCGGCCCTTGGGGTCGAGCATGGCGGTCGGCTCGTCGAGAACAATGACCTCCGGCTGCATGGCGATAACACCCGCTATGGCGACACGCTGCTTCTGTCCGCCGGACAAAAGGTGCGGAGCATGGAGCCTGAACTCATACATATCGACGGCCTTGAGCGCATTGTCCACCCGCTCACGAATTTCCGCCGGTTCAACGCCTAAATTCTCCGGTGCAAAGGCCACATCGTCCTCAACGACATTTGCGACTATCTGATTATCGGGGTTTTGGAACACCATCCCCACTGTGCTGCGAATTTTCAGCAAATTATTCTCATCGGCGGTGTCGATACCGTCGATCAGCACCTTGCCCTCGGTGGGCAGCAATATGGCATTCAGGTGCTTTGCAAGCGTCGACTTGCCCGATCCGTTATGTCCGAGCACGGCGACAAAGCTGCCCCGCTCAATTTCCAAGCTCACACCCTTGAGGCTCTCGGCATCGTCACCCGGGTAGGTGTAGTGCAGGTTTTCTATTTTTATAACTGAACTCATTTATTATTTCTCCCAGCGGCAGGTCGCTCCGCAAGGCAGGACAAGACCGCTGTCGGTCACTGGAAGTCCCAGCTCACGGCTGTCGGAATGACCGCCGAATTTCTTTGTGAAAATGCTCTCGGTGACATAGGAAAGCACCGAGGCCGAAAGACCCGTTGTATACGAATTAATGATGACAAACAGCGGATCGTCGGACAAAACGCCTGCGCACAGTGACACGAACGGCCACAGGTTCTGCTCAAGCTTCCATATCTCTCCGCCCGGGCCTCTGCCGTAGGACGGGGGATCCATGATGATAGCGTCATACCTCCTGCCACGGCGAATCTCACGCTCAACGAATTTTGCGCAGTCATCGACTATCCAGCGGATAGGCGCATCGGCAAGTCCGGAGGAAACAGCGTTTTCCTTCGCCCAAGACACCATGCCCTTTGCGGCGTCGACATGACAAACGCTTGCACCGGCCTTGGCGCAGGCAACGCTGGCAGCGCCCGTATAAGCAAACAGGTTCAGAACATTTATGGGTCTGTTAGCCTTGCGGATCTTGTCCATTGCAAAGTCCCAATTGCACGCCTGCTCGGGGAAAAGTCCCGTGTGCTTGAAGTTCATGGGCTTGACATTGAATGTCAGCTCGCCGTAATTTATCTTCCAGCTTGCGGGCAGGCCGCCCTTGTCCCACGAGCCGCCGCCGGTATCGCTGCGGCGATAGCGTGCGTCACGGCAATTCCAGCGCTCGTCGGTGCGGGGCGTGTCCCATATTGCCTGCGGGTCGGGGCGCACGAGGTAATAGCTGCCCCAGCGCTCCAACTTTTCGCCCTTTGAGCAATCAAGGAGCTCAAAATCCTGCCATTTATCCGAAAGCCACATAACCATATACCTATCCTATTATAATTTGACATTGTATTTTATCATTATATATTTATTTTTGCAACGAGAATTTCGGCGAAAAACAAATATGTTGACAAACCGCCGTTTGCTGTGTATGATAACTGTATGAGAATGAACCACACAGTTAACGACACTTGGAGGTAGTGAACATGATCAGCGTGAACTTCCGAGATCCACGCCCGATATACGAGCAGATAAAGGACAATCTGCGCCGTCTTATCGTGACCGGGCTGCTGCCGACAGGCAGCAAGCTGCCCTCGGTGCGTGAGATGGCCTCCGACCTCGCCATCAACCCCAGCACCATTCAGCGTGCCTACCGTGAGCTTGAGGCGGAGGGATATATCTGCTCACAGCCCGGTAAGGGCAGCTTCGTCTGCGCAAAGGACGGCGTGGACGGGACCCGAAAAAAAGAGCTTCTCGGTAAATTTGACGAGCTTGTTACCGAGCTCGGTTACATCGGCGTTGATAAGCCTCAGCTTATCGAGCGACTGAAAGGAGAATAAGCCCATGATCGAAGTCAGAAATGTCATGAAGGAATTTGACGGCTTCCGTGCTCTTGATAACATGAGCATGACCGTGCAGACAGGCTCTGTGTACGGCCTTGTGGGGCCCAACGGTGCAGGCAAGTCGACCATTATCCGCCACCTGACCGGCATCTACCGTCAGGACGCAGGCGAGATAACAATTGACGGTGCACCCGTGTTTGAAAATCCCGAGGTCAAAAGCCGCATTGCTTATATCCCCGACGATATCTTTTACTACGCAAACGCTTCCATCCGTGAGATGATGGATTTTTACCGAAGCATCTACCCGCATTTTGACGCAGAACGCTTTAAAAAGCTTGCCGATGTGTTCGGCCTTGACCCGAAGCGCCAGATGCGCAGGCTCAGCAAGGGCATGCAGAAGCAGGCGGCGTTTTGGATCGCCGTGTCGCTGCGCCCCGAGATACTCATCCTTGATGAGCCTGTCGACGGTCTTGACCCCGTCATGCGCCGCCGGATATGGAGCATCATCATGGCCGATGTTGCCGAAAACGGCACAACGGTGCTCGTTTCCTCGCACAACCTGCGTGAGCTTGAGGATGTGTGCGACAGTGTGGGCATCATGAACAAGGGCAAGATCATGATAGAGCGCAGCCTAAACGAGCTTCAGGAGAACATTGTTAAGATCCAGCTTGCCCTGCCCGACGGCGAGAGCTTGCCCGAGGGGCTCGACATTCTGCATAAGTCCAATACCGGCCGTTTGCAGTCGCTCATCATGCACGGCACGCAGGAAGAGCTGACGGAGAAGCTGCAAAGCGCACATCCGCTTTTCATCGATGCCGTGCCGCTTACCCTTGAGGAGATATTCATTTACGAGCTTGGAGGTGCTGACTATGAAGTCAAAGATATCGTTCTTTAACGCCGGTATTTTCAAAAGTATGCTCAAGCGCTTCTGGCCGCTGTGGACAGCCTATTTTGCCGTATGGTTCATGTGCCTGCCGCTCCCCTTACTTGTGGCAAGGCTTCAGGGCGTCAAGGAATCGGCTGTCACAGTGGTCACTGCCGCAATGAAAACGAGCGTGGAAGCAAGCGTCGTCTCCGGTTTCTTAATGGGAATCCTTGCGGCAATGGCGGTTTTCGGTTTCCTATATAACTCCCGCAGCTGCGGCATGATTGCCTCGACTCCCGTTCGCCGTGAGGCGGTGTTCTGCTCGGCGTATCTTGCCGGTGTGCTGCCGGTGCTTGCCGCTAACCTGTTTATCGCCGTACTCAACTGGCTGTTCACACTCAGCAGCGGCATCGAAGGCGCCTGCATTTTCAAGATGAACGCCATTTTGTTCGCCGTTAACTCCATGGAGTTTCTCATCTTCTTCTCCATCGCCGCATTTATCGCCATGCTGACGGCAAACATCGTTGCGTTGCCCGTCCTCTACCTTATATTTAATTTCGTGTTTCTCGGCATGGAATATGTCGTCAGGATGCTCTACGGTATGTTCATATTTGGCTACTCTGACCTTCCCGACTGCGTTTTAGAGTTCATGTCCCCGCTTATATACCTGTTTACACGCATAGGGATAAATGTGAACATCAGCACAGAGAGTGCTGCCGTTTCGCTGACGAATTGGTCGGCGCTGCTCGGCTACATCATTGCAGCCGTCGTGTTCTCGGTCACAGCCCTTTTGCTGTACCGCAAGCGCCGCATGGAGTCTGCCGGTGATGTTATCGCCGTAAAGTCTCTGCGTCCCGTGTTTAAGTTCTGCGTCACGGCGTGCGCAGCCCTCTGCTTAGGTCTTTTGTTCTTCGTCATCATAAGCACACTGTTTACGAGTCTTTCAATGTCCATGCTCGTTTTGTCCGCCGGACTTATCATCGGTGCATTCATCGGCTACTTTGCCTCCGAGATGCTGCTTAAAAAGAGCTTCCATGTCTTTAAGGGCAATTGGAAGGGCTTTGTCATCACCGTTATCCTGTGCATCGTGTTTGCCTTCGTCTGCGTGACAGACCTGTTCGACCTTTCCTCGCAGCTGCCGGATATCGACGATATCGAAATGATAGTCTGCAACAGAGAGGCCGGCGGCTATGATGTGACCGAGCGCTCGGATATTGAGGCCATACTCGATGTCAACAAGGCCATAATCGACGACCGGGGCAAGTACGAGGGTCTTGACGACACCGGCTACGAAAGCGTCGGCTACGTGAGCCTTAGATACAAGCTCAAGGACGGTCGTGTCATTTGCCGCGGGTATACCCTGCTTATTGATGATAACTACAAGGCGTATTACGCTGCGCTGGGCTCGGTGAACATCGTAAAGTCCTGCTTCACACCCGAGATACCTGTCACGGTACAGAATGTGTACGACGCATCGTTTGAGTACCCCTCCGGCTCCGGCGAGCTGAACTCGATATCGCTCACCCCCGAGCAGGCTGTCGATTTCTACGAGAATGCGCTGATGAAGGATATTGAAAACGGTGCGAAAAAGCCGCACATCCCCGAAACGAGCAGCACGGCAGACACCGATACCCCCGATTCGTATGTCTACATTGAGCTTGTCACCGCTCCCGGGGCGGCGACCGGTGACGAGACCTACGACGACAGTCTGGTCGTAGACATCGATGCCGACTGCACCGAGTGTATAGCATGGGTCAAGGCAAATCTCAACATAGATCTTCACAATATAGACGGATGAGTTAAAAAAATAGTAATAGTCGCCCATATGGCGGCTATTACTATTTATAATTAATTCCTTTTTTGTTCATGCCTTTGTCATATTATCAGGTTATTATATAGACACTCAAATATGAGAGGCGAAGGCAATCATGGAAGACCATAAAGATGAAATTAACAGCGGCAAAAACATCTCGGAGGCTGAAAATTCCAGCTCTGAGACCGAGAGTGCTCAGGAAACCGAGAGCAACGCTACGGCATCGTCCGTCTCCGATGACGGCGAGTACCACTTCGTAAGACCCGAGCAGAATCTGTATGAGGATGCCGAGTTCGTTCCCTGCGGAGAGGACACGGAGGTTCCAAAGTACTATGTTCCCTCGGAGAAGAAGCCCAAGGATGAAAAACCGAAGGACAAGAAGGCCGCTCCGAAATCAAAAAAGCGCTTTGTTAAGCTTGCGTGTGCCTGCCTTGCGTGTGCGCTCATCGGCGGTGCAGTCGGCGGCGTTGTGTCGTGGAAAGTCCTCGACAATAACAACTCAACCCCCGAAGCAACGAGCAAGCCCATCTCCGCCGGCACCAGCGGCTCGTCTATCAGTTCAAATACCGGCAGCTCGACCGATATCTACTCGCTCGGCTGCAAACAGGCAGTCGGTATCACCACCGAGGTCACGACCACCAACTGGTTCGGTCAGACGAGCTCCAGCGCAGTTTCCGGCTCAGGCTTTGTCGTTACCACCGACGGATATATAGTTACAAACTACCATGTCATCGAGGCTGCATATCAGCGCAACTACAAGGTCTCGGTCATGTTCTACGACGGCAAGACCTATGACGCCACCATCGTCGGCGTTGAGGAAGAAAACGATGTTGCGGTTTTGAAGATCGATGCCACCGGCCTCACCCCCGTTGAAGTGGGCGACAGTGAAAGCATTCAGGTCGGCGAAGAGGTCTACGCCATCGGCAATCCCCTCGGTGAGCTCGCATTCACCATGACCACCGGCCATGTCAGTGCGCTTGACCGTAAGATCACCACAAACGAGAACGCCAGCGCAATCAATATGTTCCAGTTCGACGCTGCCGTCAACTCCGGCAACTCCGGCGGCCCTCTGTATAATGCCGAGGGCAAGGTCATCGGCATCGTCACCGCAAAGTACAGCTCTACCGGCGTTGAAGGTCTGAGCTTCGCTATCCCCATCAACGATGCTATCGATATCGCAAACGACCTAATCACCAACGGCTATGTTACCGGCAAGGCATATCTCGGTGCGAACATCGACAGCAGATACAATTCGGTTTATGCCAACTACTACAAAATGCCCGAGGGCGCATATGTGTTCAGCGTTGAAAAGGGCAGCTGCGCAGAAAAATGCGGCCTTTCGGCCGGCGATATAATCACCAAATTAGGCGAAAACGAGGTCAAGGACTTCAACGACCTCGACTCTGCCATCCGTTCGTTCAAGGCCGGCGAGACCGCAGACATTACGGTCTACCGCAAGGGCGATTACACAACGCTCAAGGTGACCTTCGACGAATCCAAACCAAACACAGATTCGAATGGTGTTAACGACTCAGGTCTGTCAAGCCATCCCCAGTTTGGTTAAATAAGCTATTTCTCTTCTCCTTATACATCCTCTCTATTCTTTTCTCAAAGCAAAAGGCCACGGCGCAAGCCGTGGTCTTTTGTTGTCTTTATTACTTTTTAGCCGGGGCTCTGCCGGTCTTCTTATGACCGCATACGGTGCAGTACTCGCCCTTATCGTAGAAGTGGCGGCCGGACTCGATGTGCTGCTTCATGTTGATAAAGCGGATTCGCTCGGCCTTGGTGAGCTTGCCCTTAAAGCGCCGGTGCGAATAGTCCCTTGCGACGATGACGCATACGCAGGTGAAGATTATCGCAAAGAACACGAATATCGTGAACGCTGCCCACAGAACACCGTTGACTACTTGGCCGGACGCAGGTCCGTCAAGGAACGGGCGGAAGTACACCGCTGCGCCTATCGCAACGCAGGTCAGCGCAAGATACACGAAAAAGTGCGGGAAAAGCGTAGGCGGAAGCCCGCTGCAATGGGGGCATATCTTCATCCCCTCAGGTATAAGGTTATGGCAATTTTCGCATTCTCTCATGACGCTTCTCCTTTGAGTTGATACCAAGATTATAGTGCAATCGAGGTGTTCCGTCAAGCGGAGAAGTCGATTTTCGGTTTATTGCGCCAATGCTCTGCCGAGGTTTACGCACTCGGTCAGCGCATCGCCGTCCGGCTCGCCGCAGCAGGCAACTCCGCCCGAGACGAGCTTTGCACTCAGCCCACGGCAGTTATTGAGCCACTTGCCCATCCAATCACCGCCGCCCCAGCCGTATGAGCCGAAAAGCCCGATTTTTTTGCCCGCAAGCTTGCCCTCCAAGCTTCGGAACATCGGTTCAAACTCCGTCTCCTCCAGCTCCTCTGTGCCCATTGCGGGGCAGCCGAATGCGATAGCGTCAAAGCTATCGACCATGTCGGTTTGAAACTCGTCTGCCTTGAAAAACCCGACCTGCGCCCCTGTGGCCTGCGCTCCGCTCTTTACGGCGTTCGCCATTGCCTCGGTGTTACCCGTTCCGCTCCAGTATACGACTGCGACCTTGCTCATTTTTTGTTCCGTCCTTTCACATGATAAGCTGTTCAATGCTCACACCGCTTTTAAAGCGGCCATAGCTTTCCTCGGTGCATTTTCTGCACGCTTCAAATTTGCTCTGTGCTCTCTGCGTGTCGCCGTAGACTTTCCACAGTCCCACGGCCTTGTAATTTCTTGCCCTGTTGCGCACAAATCCGAGCACATCCTCCGGCGGGTAGCCGAGAAACAGCCCCACCTCATGTGGGAAGCCCTGCGGGGTGCGCATACGACGCATTAAATGCAGCAGGCAATGCTCCGTGCTGCCGCATGGGTAGTTAAGCTTCTTGAGCATTGCGGCCGCTCTCGGCTCATTCAGGTCACGCTCAAGCGCTTGCATCCGCCCTACATATATCAGAACCGTTTTCTCCGAGAACCGCAGCGGCATGATGACGAGACCCTTGGGCTTAAATAGTCCGTTGAGTCGCCGCAGCTCGGCCTTGACCTTCGCCTCGGAGCGGTAGCTTGCCGAGAACATACTGCCGGTCTTGAGTCCCGCCAGCGTCGGCGCACACATTCTTATGATTAGTTCTTCGCTTTTCATGTGACTATTATCTGCAATTTTTCGTAAAATTATAAAAACAGACCGGCACAAAAAGTGTCGGTCTGCATTAAGGTCAAATTACTTGGTGTAGTTGTCGAAGTAACCCTGAATGTAGATGATCGGGGTACCCTTGTCGCCGCTGCCGGAGGTCAGGTCGCACAGCGAGCCGATGAGGTCGGTGAGCCGTCTCGGGGTCGTGCCCTCGGATGCCATCTGACCCTTGAGGTCGCCGTCCTTTTCCTTGATCTTCTCGGAGATAGCTGCCTTGAGCTCATCGCCGGAGAGATCTGCAAAATCATTGTCGGCAAGGTACTTGAGCTTGAGCTCGTTGGGAGTACCGGTGAGACCTGCGGTGTAACCCGGGGAAACAACAGGGTCAGCCAGCTCCCAGATCTTGCCCACAGGATCCTTGAATGCGCCGTCGCCGTAGACGAGCACCTCAACGGTCTTACCGGTCTTTTCAAGCATGAGCTTCTGCACACGCTCAACGAACTCCTGGCAGTTGACAGGGAACAGCTTAATGGTGTCCTCGGTAGCCTTATTGGAACCCAACAGACCGCAGAAATCGTTGTAGCCGCTGCCGTTTACGGGTGCGGTGAGGATGTCGTCAAGGCCGTAGACGGTCTCGGCACCGTGCTTCTTGAGCAAGCGCTTTGTGCGGGCTCTTGTGTGGATATCGCAGCACAGCACATCCTTGGTGTAGTCAAGGATGGCCGTGGGCTTGTTTGCAAAAATGATATCGCACTCGCAGCCGCAGCTGAGCACGAGCTCCTTGTAATATGCGACATAGTCCATGCCGGTGAACGGGTGCTTTACATAGCCGAACAGCTCACGATACTTTTCCTCACTGAGGACATCGGCGTAGGGGTCAACGCCCTTTTCGTCGAGCATGTCTACATCAAACAGGTGATTGCCGACCTCGTCGGAGGGGTAGCTGAGCATAATTGTTATCTTCTTGCAGCCGAGTGCGATACCACGCAGGCAGATTGCAAATCTGTTTCTACTGAGGATGGGGAAGATAACGCCGACATGGCCGCCGGGGTACTTTGCCTTTACATCGGCTGCAATATCATTCACGGATGCGTAGTTGCCCTGCGCCCTTGCGAGTATAGACTCGGTGATACCGATGATATCCTTCTGGCCGATAGTGATATTTTCTGCCTCGATGCAGTTCAAAACGCTCTCTGCCACGATCTTTGCAAGATCGTCGCCCTCACGGATGATGGGTGCTCTGACACCGCGTACAACTGTTCCGATCGTTCTTTCCATTGCTGTTCTCCGTTCCGCCTGTCGGCTGATTATTTTAGTTGGTACTGTTTAAAGAGAAAACTTGCTTTTGCTTCAATATTATAATACAATCAGTTTCATAAGCCAAGTTAATTATTTTTATGTTTGGATTAGTATCTCTAATAGGTGATGAAATGAAAGATAACTTCTCCCTCGACCTGTACCGTGTTTTTGCGGCAGTGTATGAAAATCGCTCGTTTTCCGAGGCGGCTCGGCAGCTTTTCGTTACGCAAAGCGCCGTCAGTCAATCAATAAAGCAGCTTGAAGTCATGCTCGGCGTACAGCTGTTTCTGCGTGGCAAGCGTGTGGCGACGCCCTCGGTCGAAGCCGAGCAGCTATATGCGATGATAGCACCCGCCATCGGCACAATATGCGAGGCCGAGGAGCGAATCGAACGCTTCAAGCTCCTGCGTGAAGGCTTTTTGCGTGTCGGTGCGGCCGATACCGTTGCACGGCATTTTCTGCTGCCCTACCTCAAGCGCTGGAATGAGCTGTACCCCGATGTACGGCTCCAGGTAGTAAATCGCACGAGCACCGAGGCGTTTTCGCTGCTTGCCGCCGGAAAGTTGGATGTTGCATTTGTAAACTCACCGGTGTCTGACAGCAAGTTCTCGGTTAAAAAGTGTCTTGACCTGCACGATGTGTTCATTGCAGGCTCTGCGTTTTCGGAGCTGAGAGGGCGCACAGTCACTCGGCGTGAGCTGAGCTCGTACCCGCTTATCATGCTCGAAAAGCTGTCGAATACCCGCCGTGCGATCGATGAGGAGTTCATGCGCTCCGGTATTGCGCTCAATCCCGAGATCGATCTCAGCTGCCATGATCTGTTGGTCGATTTTGCAAGGATAAATCTCGGCATCTCCTGTGTCACCCGTGAGTTTGCAGCCATCGACGATGAGCTGTTTGAGCTTAAGCTCGATCAGCCCCTCCCATCTCGCCAGCTCGACCTATGCTGGATGGACACCGGCAGCCCCTCCGAGGCTAAAAAGAAATTTATCGATATGTTTTAAACCCGGCCAAACGGCCGGGTTTTAGATTATTTTATAGTATTTCATCAACTCTATGCGCTCGTTTCCTATCCTAACGCTCTCCGCTGCGGAACTGTCCGTACCACGGCTCACAGCGTATTTTGCTATTCTCGCCGTCCACGCCGCCGGAAGGAGCGCTGCGCTCTTTTTCACCCACGGGTAGCTCGCCTCCATGACGGATCGGTTTGGGAAAAGCGTGCGTAGAAGCGGTCTGCCCGTTTTACCCTTTTCCGATGCGTCGACCGCTTCGAGCGTCATTGAACCGCTATGCTTGCGGCTCATGTCGGAAGCGCCGTATATCCCGCCGTCAAGTGCGTCATTTATAAGCGCCGTGCAGTCGGATCGCTCAAAAAACGGGGGATATTCCATACCGAAATACCGCTCCCCTGCGTCGAAAACCGCTGCGGCGAAGCACTCGCCGTGCACGCTGCGCATCACATCATATATGCGCCGCCAATCGAGCGCATAGTGCTTCGACCACTGCGCAATGTCGCAAAGCTGTCGTATGCCCACGCCGGAATTGATAAAGTGCTTGTACGCATGCAGCAGTAGGAAAGTCATGTGGTCGGTCGCATCGAGCACAGTCATCCCCATACCCTCGATTAGCTGCATCTGCGCCCTGCTCCACATTTCATCGGTGTAAACATTCAGCGTGTTGAGCTTGTCATTGTCCAGCGGGAACAGCTCCCAGTGCCCCTCTATGAGCAGGCCGCTGCGGATGTACCGCTCCTCGTGGGCGTTTTTGTAGTCCGGCGACTTTGCCTCAAACCCCAGCTCAAGCATTTTTTCGTGGAAAGCCGGGTAGTCGCTCTGCGGGATATACAGGTCCTCGTCGGCAGAGCTGCGGTGCTCCGGCCTTGACCACACGCTGCGGCAGACTATGCCCTTGATGACAAGCGGCCGTATGCCGGCATCGGACAGGCTCTTGTACAGGCTCAAAAACTCCTGTGTGCACTGCATCTGCCGTGCCACCAGCAGCTTCGTCCTCGACCTAATCGCAGTGCGCAGACTCTCGGGCATACTTGCACCCGCAGCCTCGAAAATCATCGGCAGCAGCTTCTGCTCCTCGGCCTTGCGGATAAGCTCCGCCCACCCGCCTTCATCCAGCGTGACCTGCACCGTCTCATTTCTGAGGAACGCCGATATGCAGTTTAGAAGTTCGTTGTTTACAGACATAGTTTATTTAGTTAGGCGAAAGGTTTATCACGCATATTTCGGGCAAATTGAAAATTCTCGGTATCCAGCCGTAGCCCGACAGGCCGCCTGAAAGTATGAATTTTGTGCTGCCAAAGCTGTATTCTCCCTTGTCGTAATACGGGAGCAGTCCCTCCGACGGAGATATCACGCCGCCGATGCCGGGTATCTCCCACACGCCGCCGTGCACATGGCCGCTGAGTACAAGATCCATGCGGTACTCCTTATACGGCTCGAAAAATATCACCATGTTCGGCATATGTGCAAGCCAAATCGTCGGCAGGTCACAGTCACGCAGGTCGGCAAGAAATTCGTAGGGCTCGCTGCTTTCCGGCAGCTTTGTACTGTCACCGTAATATTCGAGCCACGGCTCGTTGCCGCCCAAAATTCCGACCAGGCGTACCTTGTTTTCGCCGAGCTGCACATCGGCGTACTCGTTGTTGAGAAATACTCCCCCTGCCGCCGTCACTGCCGACTTGACATGCTCCAGCTTTTCTGTCGAAAACTCGTTTTCGTGGTTGCCGATGGTGTAATATACGGGCGCAAGCTCCTTTAAGTCGGACACAAGCTCGGCAAATTCCGATATTTCATCCTCGTTGGCGTTTCTCGACAGCATGTCGCCCACCATGAATACAGCATCTGGCTTCTGCTCGGCAATAAGTGCCTTGAGTCTGGAATTGCCCTCGCCATACTGCCTGCTGTGCAGATCGGATAGGAGCACGACCCGGCACTCGGAGCCAATCCCCACGACTGCTTCGTCATAGTGCGCAACCTTTATCTTATAGCTGCACACCACCGCCGACACGATTGCCGAAAGCAGTATAAGTCCGATTAATATAAGCAGAATTTTCATTGTCAATTTAAGCTTAGATCTCATTATTTCAATGATTTGAGCGTGTTGACTATATAGTCAAAGCTGTCAAACTTAAACAGCTTTGAGCCCGCAAAGTACACCAGCACGCCCGTCGGGACTTGTATCAGGAGCGTGAGCCAGTTTGCAAGGCCGAAAAGTTTCACGCTGTACACAATTGCAAACATCACCGCAGCCAAAAACATCGACGGCAGAAAGTCTGACATCTGCTGACGGTAGGAATAGCTCAGGAGCTTTTTATTAGGATAGATGTTGATTATCTGGTTTATGACAGCAAAGAAAAGATTGCTCAGTGCCATGACCAGCGGCCCGAACCACATTGTTGATACTAATATTGTAAAACCTATTGTTTTTCGGATCAAATCAAGTTTTAGATAAATGTCACTACGCCCAAGTGCTTTTATTGCGTTAAGGTTTGCCGACTCAAGTGGCTGAAATGCATATGTTATACAAAAAATAATTATAAAAGGGGCGCTTGGCAACCATTTGTCAGTGAGAAGCACAGAGATCAAGGCTTCCGAGCATGCGGCTATGCCCATCATTATCGGCCACATGACATAAGCGCTTATACGAACCGAACGGCGTGTTATTGCCATTACAGCCTCCTTGTCATCTTGTGCTGATGCCAACACTGGAAGTAGAACGCTATCTATTGCCGAACTTACCGAACCGACAAATGTGTTTGGGATCATATAGCCTCTATTGTAAAACGCCAAACTTTCAGCAGAATACATTTTCCCAATTATAAGCTGGCGGAGATTATTATAAATTGTGCCAATAAGCGATGCCGCAAGCAGCTTCCAGCCATAGAAAAACAGTCCCTTGAACCGCTCGCCCGAAAACTTCCATACCGGTCGCCATTTGACCGTGATCCAGAGGATCACAGTATTTGCAAGGCTCGAAAAAAGGCTTTGCCCGACAAGTGCCCAAACTCCGTAGCCTTTTACAGCCATGAAAATTCCAACCGCCGCAGCGCCCAAGGTGCCGCCCAAGGTCGCAAAGAAAAAGCGTTTAAACTTAAGATGTCGGGCAACGAACGCCTTTTGGACATTGTTTATTCCCGAAAATATAAGCGTCAAACCCATCACACGGATGACAGGAGAAAGCTCTGGGAGTTTGAAAAACTTTGCAACAAGCGGAGCTGTCAGGAAAAGAAGCAGATACAATGCGGTGCACATGAGGATGTTGAAAAAGAACACCGACGAAAAGTCGACCGCATCCGCATCCTTCTTCTGAATAAGCGCATTGCCCAATCCGCTGTCCACAAAGACATTGAGCACCGCCATGAACACCGTCACGATGCCTATCATGCCGAACACATCCGGCTCGAGCAGTCTTGCTAAAACGATCGAAACGACAAGCGTTACGCACTGTGCACCGAATTTCTCCAAAAACGACCACATCAAACCGCTCAGGGCTTTCGCTTTTGTTTTGTAAAAATCGTTTTCCATCTATATCTCCAAATATTAGCCCTAATATATATCGCATTTTATAATCGCTCTAAGCTGTCTATAAGCCCTTGGGTTTAATGAGTAAATTGAATAGCGAACAAACGAAAAGCCATCTATCGTTCTTTTTTTTGCTTTGTTCTTCACCAATCGTCTGATATCTTCATCATATCGTCCGTTATTAAATATAGAAATAGCGTACATTAAGTTAATTGTTTTCTTCCATGCGAGCTTCGCCAGTTTTTTGTCATTGTTGCGTTCAAAGTATTCCGCTCGCTCAACATTTGCCCATATTCTGTCGTTTTGTGAAGGAGAATTCGCTTTTATGCTATCTGAAATAATCCCACCTGTGTTCTGGTAATAGCCGTATAGGACAGCATCGCTTATTACCACTTTATCACTCTCGTATAGGAATCTGCATATTGTTCTTGTATCTTCAAACTTTCTTCCCAAAGGAAACTTGTATTTCGACAAAATGCTTCTTTTATACAACTTCAAGCATGCAGAAGATAATTGCAAATCTCTCCCAGGAGTGCCAGACAACATGATTCTGCATGCCTCCATGCCTGTACAAAGCATAATTCCATCTTCAGTTGCTTTCCTTGCATTGAACTCATGTGTGCGAATTTGCTCTAATTTACAGCAAGAAATGTCCGCATCATTTTCTATTAGAATATCGTACAGAAATTTTAAATAATCCGGCGCAACTATATCATCAGAATCGACAAATGCAATATACTCTCCATTTGATAGTTCGACGCCAGCATTTCTTGCGGATGCTACTCCGTTATTTTCAAAGTGATATACAGCTATTCGGGCGTCTTTCTCTGACAGCCTATCACATATAAAGCCGCTTTTATCATTTGACCCGTCATCAACAATTATGATCTCTATATTCCTATATGTCTGGGCAATTATGCTTTGAATGCATGCCTCAACATATTCTTCAACATTGTATACCGGGACTATAACTGAAATCAGTGGTTCCATTTTATCACCCTAACATAGTTCTTTCAATTTTTTCAAACCTATCATCATACATGATCTTTTGAAGCTCCACCGGGTCATTTGACACATCTATCTTAACCGTTCCATCTAGTATAGCCCTCATTCCATCGAGCAAGCCTTCGACACTGTTGTCAACTAAAAGGTTTTTCTTATGATCTGCACATTCCTCGAAAACAGGAAGTGTTGCAACTAAACCGGGTTTTTCTAAAATATTTGCCTCCTGAAGCGTAAGACCATATGTTTCGCATGTTGACGCACTGACAAACCAGTCCGCCGCTTTCATGAATGGGTAGGGATTGCTCTGCCAGCCAAGCAGTGTAACATTTGTCAAATTGTTATCCTGTATATATTTTTCAAGATTGTCCCGTTCCTCACCGTCTCCGACGATCCACAATGAGAAGTCATAGTCCTTTCCGAGTTGCTTTACACATTCAAGAAGCCGGATGTTTTCCTTTTCAGCAGAAAGTCTGTTGACCGCTATAAAAATCGGATGCGTCCTTTCCGATGGCAGCTCAATTTCTTCATTTGAACGCTTCAATATTTCTTCCACATTCAATGGATTATAGCAAACGACTAAGTTTCCCGGGTCTCCGGAGTAATCAATGACCAATTCACGCTTACATTCAGAAACGCATATTACTCTTGAAAAAGCAGCCATGCAGTTTCGCTCTTCCTCGGGAGATTTAAAAAACGCACTAGCCCAATCACTATTAAGTGCTGCAGTATGCACCCATGCAATTTTTCTATTTGCCTTCATGTGTGCCCCGAGCTTTATGTACCATCCATCCTTTATGGTTAAAACAATGTCGTATTCACCCAATGTAAGGTATATGCAGTAAAATAACTGTCTCACTTTAAACCAGACCCACGGCAGAGACCATTTTTTGTACGCCGCCTTGGAGCGGAATATGCCCTTGATTGTAATATTCTTGGACAACAAATCTCGCCCCTCGTCCGGTCCTTCAAGCGTAGTGACCGTAACATCGTATAGATCACTTTTTTTGGCTAGGTAGTTGGCAACATCCTGCATGACCTTTTCCACGCCACCACCGGTGAGCTTGTTACACAGGATCAATACTTTTCGCTTTTCCAACTTGTGCTCCCCTCTCAATCTCTGCGGTACAGGTCTCGTGTATACACCTTGTCGGCGGTGTCTCGCAGGCTGCTTTCCATGCGGTTTGCAACTATGACTGACGACATTTCTTTGAACCTATCAAGATCAGCTATCACATGGGTGCCCTCAAAGCTATCCGCATTGATCGTCGGCTCAAAGATGACAACCCGTGCTCCGGCGGCCTTGAGCCTTGCTATTACGCCTCTGATGCTGCTTTCACGGAAATTATCCGAGCCGGCCTTCATGGTCAGGCGATAAATTCCGATAACACCGCCATCGGCTTTTTCCAGTATCATTCGTGCGATGTGATCCTTGCGCTCGTCGTTTGCGGCAACGGACGCACTGATTATCTTATTCGGAATGCTGCCGAAGTTGGCGACGAGCTGCTTTGTGTCCTTGGGCAGGCAGTAGCCGCCGTAGCCGAATGAAGGGTTATTGTAGTGCGAGCCGATGCGAGGGTCGAGGCATACGCCGTCGATTATCTGCTTGGTGTCAAGCCCATTGAGCTCGCAGTAAGTGTCGAGCTCGTTGAAGTAGCTGACGCGAACGGCAAGGTATGTATTCGCAAAAAGCTTTATCGCCTCTGCCTCCGTTGAGTTCGTGAACAGCGTGGGGATGTTTCCATCCTCCGCTCCGCTCGTCAGCAGCTGCGCAAAAAGCTCTGCGTCCTGCTGCGTCGCCTTACTTGTGCTCGGCAAGCCAACTACTATGCGGCTCGGGTGGAGATTGTCGTACAGCGCCTTTCCCTCACGCAGAAACTCGGGTGAAAACAGCATCCGATCACAGCCAAATTTTCCGACAATGCTCTCGGTGTAGCCGACTGGCACGGTGGATTTGATGACCACAAGTGCGTCCGGGTTGACCTGCGCAATAAGCTTGAGCACCGCCTCTACCGTTGAGGTGTTGAACAAGTTGCGCTCGGGGTCATAATCCGTTGGGGTGGCGATGATTATAAGCTCCGCATTTCGGTACGCCGTCTCGCTGTCGGTCGTGGCCTTGAGCTTGAGGCTTCGGTTGGCGAGAAAATCCGATATCTCCTTATCCGCTATCGGAGCTGCTCCGCTGTTTATCTTTTCCGCCTTGGCAGGGGTGGTCGTGACCGCCGTCACCTCATTATGCTGCGCAAGCAAGACCGCCTGTGCCAGCCCAACATATCCAACTCCGGCTACTGCTATCTTCATCATTTTATCTCCGCACACCTTTTTCTCAGCTCGTTTTCTACGAACTTAACGACTTCATTATCTCTAGCGGCAACAAATTTTCTTGCAAAGCAAATGCCTTCCGTATCGATTGCCGTTTCGAGCTGATCGCAATCTTCCAACAAAAATGTTCTCGGTGAATTGCCCTCTCTGCGCTTCCAATCAATGAGCCGCACATTTGAGAACTCCTCGCTTAACCGATCCTTAAACACTGAATTCATTATGTAGTTCTGCAAAAACACCTCATCGGCAGCCAAGGAATGCTTATATCGTTCCTCGATTTCTTTGCGGTCTGCCACGACCGCTTCCGCAAACGAAGCGGAGACAGAAAACAGCGCAGATCCATGATACTGCTGTTTGCTCTTATCAACAAACGGCTTTTGTAAATGAGCGATGCCGTGATCGAGCAGCTTCAGCAGCTTGTTCGTTCTAAACCCCGGCAAATTGGTAAAATAGTGCTTACATAGCACCTTGTATTGAGCAAGCTCATAGTTTTGCGGCTGAAAATTAATAAATTCGTTATCATGTGTTTCAAAGAATTTATCGATCTCATCAGCCGTTTTCATTGGCAGATCTGCGCCCTGCAAGTAATGGATATAATCGGGTTTCGGCTGATACTCCAGCGCCGCCTGCATTAGATCAAGCATTGCAGTGATCTGCGACACGCCAGCCCAGTTGATCTCAATTTGCGGAAGGCAAACCACTTGCGTTCTCAACCCCTCCGGGATGAAATCATCATACTTTTGGGGCGACTTAGCATCAAGCAGGACAAAGAAAGTAAATCGCTCATCGTCCAGCAGCCGCATCAGCGTCTGACACACCGTTTCGTTATTATGAACGGTCATTATTATTGCATGCTTCAAAACTAATCCCTCATTTATTTTGACGGTTCAAATCGTTTTAGGATAATTTAATGTATCCTTGCCCGCAGCGGTATCTATCACAAGCTGGGCTTCCATTCCGAAGCGTCTTTCAATCGTCAAGAACTTCTCCGTTGCCGTCTTGTAGGCATTGCGGCGGAGCTTTTCTATCTTCGGCTTGTCATTCATCAGCGCAATGAGCCGTTCGGCCGCTTCGGCCTCGGTATCGTAGACAATACAGTTTTCATCGTTGTCAATAAACTCGTCTATCGAGTGATTGTTATTCGTAACAACAACACTGCCCTCGCCCATGACCTCATAAAAAATATTTACCCTGTTCCACTCGCTGACCAACAGCGTTGCAAGGGAATTTCTCGCATACTTGCGGCAAACCGCTTGCGGCTGACCGCCGACGAAGTGGACATAGTCCGAAATGCCGTACTCATCGATGACCTTATTTGTCGCAGTGAGCATTTCATTGCTGCTCACATAACCGATGAAGTACAGGTGCATTTTCACACCTAACTTATGCACCTCGCCGAGTATTTTGGCCGCTCTATCTTGGCGCTTTACATCGGCTATTCTGCCGACCATCGAAAGGCACAGTGGGTCATATTCCTCGGGGTAATTACCATGAGCCTCAATATTGACCTCCGGCTGCTCCTTGGGTATCATCACCGCCGAGCGCCAGAAGTAAAAGTCAAACTTCTTTTTCTTTATGCCGAGAATGTCATAGAGCTCATCTGCTCTGCTGCCGTCATTTGTGGCCAAGATAAAGCTCTTGCGGCTGATCATCGAAAGCGTGATGTATGTATAGTCCTTGAGCGCTTTGAGCCAGCGGCATATGCCCTTGGGCTTCGTTTCAAGTACATTCGCCATCTCCTGCGTGCCGAACTGGCGCAGTGCACATGGCACATCCATTTTTGCAGCGGTGCGCACCGCCATGTGCGAGCCCTCCGCCATGCCGTAAACGAAGTCATAGTGCCTTGCTTTGAGAAGCTTGCGTGTTTCACGGGAAAGCCGCAGCGGCAGCTCAAGCATACCAAGGATGCCGTCGTGCTTTGGCTTGATCTGTATTAGATTTTCCTTTTTGAAATATTTGCTTTCGACAACGCTGTGGTCGAGCGACGACCAGAGCAGCATGTCCACGGTGTGACCCTGCTCCAGCAGCATCTTGAGTGGGTAGTAAAACGCCGGAAGCCCCGAAAGCGTCTCATCCCGCATCCCGCCGAGTATAGTCTCCACCGCCGGGTTGTCAAACGCTATGTATAGTATTTTCATAATGACCCATCGTTTCTCATCGGAAAATTGAACCAATGTTTGAGTTTTCATACCTAAGATATCTTGTCAAGACAATTGAGAGTAGCAACGGAATATATGCATAATAGTCCATTCCCGGTTCGGTCCACGAGTGCAAAAAAACCTCAATCATAAATGAGATAGGAACTAAATTCCTAGTCTTGATTATCTCATTCAAAACCGCAAGTAAAAACAGGCCCAATAATATGCCGCCTACCCATCCTGTACTGACCATAAAGGTCAAAAAGGTATTATGCGTTCCCATCGTATTTCCATTAGACTCCCAGTAATCAAAGCCGCCTCCAAATATAGGCTTTTCGTCTATAAGTCTCCAAGCTTCTTCATAAAGCTGGTCTCTTCCGCTGCTATTTGCTTCTGCGCCAAACTCAAACAGTCGAGAGCTGTATGTACCTTTGGCAGCATACATCGCTCCGATTGTCGCAATAATCAGAAGCAATATCACAAATGCCTTTCGGCGAACCTTTTCTTTTGGTGTCGCTCCATCTCTCGCTTTTTGCCATGCAATACATGCAATTCCAACAGCCGATGAGAAAAATGCACTTCGGCAGCCAATTGCAAAAACAACAAAGAAGCATAAAACAATACTAAGCAAAAAGAAGGCTTTGTTGACATTGCCTTTAGTACCATTAGAGTACAGGAAAGCAAACGCACCGCAAAGTGTCCCCGGAACGATGGCAAATGCCACCGGGTTTCTGTTTACCTGCGTGCCCAAAAAGCTAAGATGCGAAGACCCGTTGCTATGTAGCAAATTCGAATTACTAATCAATGTCAGTACTGCCTGTACATCACACGCTATAACAATAACGATAATAATAAGTTCAATTTCCTTCCTTGTCCATTTTCTCGATGCCGCAAAAACAAGGAATAAAATGAACATCATTGCGCTTATATATGCTTCTATGCTGATCGATGAAAAAGGAAACCACAAAAAAATCACCGTATAGTACAGGAGATTTACAATATGGTACTTCAGCGATCCCAAAGGATAATACCTGCATTTAGGAAAAGACAAAACACTCAGAGTAATAAACAGCGGTCGAAGAATTCTTGTGACAGGGGATGGAATTTTAGGGAGCACTCCCAGTATCAAAAACATCATCATACACAAGAATAAACAGGCAAATGACAGTCTGTTCTCTTTGCCCTTGTATATTTTTGGATTGTTGCTATACATTTTTAGTCCTAACTGCTAATCTCTAAAATAAATCTTACATAAACCGTCAGTGACGGTCTTTATGTCATACAACTTCTTAACTTTTTCGTTTGCGGTATTGTCCGTTGATCTATTCGCCGCTGCAAGCACCGCTTCCGCCCATCCATCCGCCGGAACTTCGAGCGGTACGAATTTAGCATTTCCGGTAACATCAATATCATCCGGTACCACGGTTTTTGATGTCACGACATGCAGGCCATTTGCCTGTGCTTCAATAAGCACAGAGCCCAGCCCCTCATAAAGTGACGGGAAAAGGAATACATCCATAGCGCTGTAATAGGGCGCAGTATCCTTCTGTGCTCCGGCAAAAATAACACTGTCAGAAACACCTAGTTTTTCACACTTCTCTCTTATCTCAGCCATCAAGCTTCCTCTGCCAACGCAAAGAAGTACTGCGTCCTCTCTGCGCTTTTTTATAGCCGCAAACTGTTCGACAAGCTGTGTGTGATTTTTTTGTTCTTCAAATCTTCCGACATGTCCGACGACAAGTTTATCTTCTATACCATACTGCTTTCTTATCGCATCACCGTTGCACTTGTTATATGCAAAGGCATCGACATCAAACCCATTATACATCACTGAACATCGTGGATCATTCATACAGCCGTCACCAAACACGAACTCACAAGCATCGGTAGAACAGCCGAGAAGATCTGTAGCATTTTGCAAAATCAGTTTTCGCATAAGCCATTCATACGCTCTGCGTTTGAGCGTGTAAACCTGTCCGAATGATGTATTGTGAGCATGAGCAATTCTGATTGGCACACCATGCCTCTTGGCGTTACTTAAAACTGCTCCTGAGTAGAAGTACAGGTGGCTGTGCATCACCTTGAACGGACCCTTTGTCGCAAGAATCTGTGAAAGATTGCTCATCATGCTTTTAGACTTATCAAAGTAGAATATCCGACCGCCAAGTGAAAGCACCTCGTCGTCAAAAAAGCTTTTCTTCCCTTCGGTAAGCGCAAAATCAAACTGCACCTTTTCCCTATCAATGCAGCGGTAAATGTTCATAACAAGCAGTTCAACCCCGCCGGGATTTAGTGCTCCGAATATATGCAGCACTCTTATCGGTTTAGGCATTTTTATTCCACTCCATATCTTCTGCAATACTCGGTAGCTACTTCTCTCATATTTAAGCTCCTCATCCCGTGTCGTTTGCACACATCAGCATAAAACGCCAACAGTTCCTCCATCTGTGCGAAGTTGACTTCAGTATCAACTGCAAAATTATGTGGATGCCAATACATGTGGTAGATCTCGCCTTTCTTTGCTGCCTTTAGCATTTCTCTTTTGTATCTATAAAGTTTGAGCCGCTCTGCAAACCTATACTTTGGTCGAAAAGGCTTAAAAAATCTACTGTTTCTGATGTTAAATATCCCCTCGTCAAATATCTCTTCCAGTTTGTAACTGGTCCGTCTTTGAAGCGGAATATAGTTATCTATATACCAAAGCAAAGTGCCAATTTTGGGGTGTCTTACTCTTAATTGGCTTATAAAGCCTCTTTCATTTCCTCGAAAAGAAAGCCGTTTAACTCTGCCCATTGCAGTCAAAAAACTATCAGCCACTTGATTTCTTGGAAACACCGCTGAGTCAATATGCAAATTTTTCTCTTTCGCAAGCTTAAGCGCCGCATCTATCTCAGCTGCAAATTCAGAAGGGTTGCTGTCTTTATTGCTGCAATAATAATGCGAATATGTATGTGTGGCAATCTCTTGACCATTTGCTCCAGATATCGCCATAACAAGCTCCGGTGCGAACAATATACTCCTAGGGCACTTTTCTTCGTCATTTTCCGGAATGAGGCCAGCTTTTTCAAGTGTCACCTTGGTCTGTGTCGGCAATTGAGAAGGTAAGTATTTTAAAAATTCTTCCCTGTCACTTGTCATTAACGCCCCCACTGTTGCCCAAGTTGCGTGGATGCCGTATTTCTTGAATAGCAAAATAAGTCTTGGCACTACATCATGAACTTTCTGCATCGTAGGGGTCAGCTCCGCTATATTTGCGACATCTGCCATTCCCCAAAACATTTCAAAATCGAGGGAAATAACTAGCGCACCATTATAGCTAATATTCTCGTTGTCGCTCATAAAAGCGCACCTCTCTGTTAATATTCTTGCCAAAGCAGCTGTTTTCACTTTGTCTTATTGCCAGTGCAACAATTGCCCGAAATTGAGGAAACTGCTTTTTCGGCAAACTCCGCATAGAATTCATAGCGTTTTGCTTCGAGCATGTCTTTTTGAAATGCTTTGGCGTGTTCGAAATTTCTTTTTGCCATGCCAATCGGCTTGTCGGTGCTGATCTTGGTCAAATGTCCGGCAATTGCGTCACTGTCCTTTTTGTCAAAGATGCACTTTTCTCCAACAAGTTCAGGCATTGCGCCAACGCTTGACGCTAAGCAAGGTAATCCTCTACTCATAGCCTCTATAAGCGCTCTTGGCATTGCCTCAACGATGCTCGGCTGGATGTACACATCCATATCATCGAGCCATGCAAACATTTTGTCGTGCGGCAGGCTGCCCTCGAAAACAACTTGCTCTTCGACATTTAGCCGCTGTGCAAGCACTTTCAGTGCCGAGTTGTCACCGCCTCCGGCCATGTGGTACTCAAAATTCGTAATGCCCCGCTCCTTGAGCTTTGCAAGCGCCTCGATGACATATCTCTGACCCTTGTACGACACATTGACCGCAGCGGCGGTGGCAAGCTTTACACTGCCGGAATGGTTTTTAATCTTCTCAAGCCGCTTTCCCAGTACGCTGTCATCCACGGGCTGCAGCTCTACATCGGATATCGCCGCCGCCTTGCCATGCGTGGGATAGCGGCGTTGCAGGAACCCGTCCGTTACATACACGGCGTAGTCGGCGTGCCTCATCGTCCGGCGAAATCGCATCCATGCAAACGGTGCGAGCACCTTTCCCCGCAGGCTGTGGTTCCATAGGCTGTCCCACGGGCAGCCCACCGCCTCGACCAGAAACGGCTTGCCGATGCTGCGGCAGTATTTTGCGGCGATGGCGCCGCTGTCCGACGGGGCTCGGATTATGACCGCTCTGTCGGGCGTAATGTTCTCGATAACGATTTTCTTAAAGCGGCGGCGGAGCTTTATGTTGAAAAAGCTTCTCAGGCTTGCCGTGAGGTTCGGCAGCAGCACAACATTGATCCTGCTCGTGTCAAGCTTATTCATGCATCCAAGCGTTTCGGCGTCATCTGGGGCAACATCGGCCTTGCGCATAAGCAGCGTGATGCGATCAAAATGCTGCAAATACCTGTCAAACACTGCCTGCGAAAACGCCGAGCCGGTGTAGTAATTACCGTCGGTATCCTGTGCAATTTTATCTTCATACACAAAGACTAAATCCATTCTTACTCCTTCTATGAATCGAGAAGTTCTTTATATATTTGGGTCATTTTCTCTATGACATTTGAAATATCAAACTGCTTGAGGTTTTCAAAATTTCCTTCTTGCCCAAAATATGCACCTGTAGCGGCTTCATTAACAAGTTCAGCAACCGAATCGACGCTCCGAGGGGCAAATAAGAGCTTCTTATCAACGAGGTCTCTTGCTCCTCTGATGTCCGAACATAAGGCAGGCAAATGAGACGCAATAGCCTCCATCACAGCGACCGGCAGCCCCTCTCTTAGCGACGGATGCACAAAAGCATCCGCTGTTTTATAAAGCTGCGCAACATCCGAGCGAAACCCGAGCAAATGAAATTGCTCTTTGAGTCCAAGTCTCTCCGCCGTTTCGATCAGGTAAGCAGCGAGTTCCCCTTTTCCGGCAACAGCATAGTGAATTCTTTCATTTTTCAGCTTTGCCATTGCTTGCAGGACTATTTCTTGGTTCTTGTTTACATTCAATTCACCGACAGACAGCAGCAGGAATGCATTCTCCGGCACTCCGAGCTCCGCCCGTTTCAGTTTTCTGTCCACCTCTGTAGAGGCAAACTTGGCTATATCGATACCAACACCAGGTACATATTCGACCTTGGAGGAGTGCATTCTCCTATTTGCAAGTGCATAATCCTCTCTGTTGATGGTGACGAGCACATCTGTCCAGTGTGCACACAGCCACTCAACGGGGTAAAACATGAGCCAACTTTTCTTCGGCGCTCCCTTAAAGAAGTGAAAGCCGTGTGCTGTATACACGACCTTGACTTTCCCTTTTTTTCGAAGCTTCCGGCAGGCCGCCCTTGCACAAATGGCCGCAACCGGGGTATGGCAATGTACAACATCGTACTTATTGTCCTGCACGACAGTTCGTATCTGCCTTATCGCTCTAAGATTGCTCATACTTAACGGCGAGCGTGAGCAATCTATTTGGTAAATGTGGCATCCCCATTCTCTGTAGCAGTCCGGGACAGCCCATAGCTCGTCATTGCAGGCAACATCGACCGTGTGTCCTAAATCGAGCAGCTGCCTGATCAGGTCTTTAAAGAAACCCATCGTTGCTCCGACGGTAGTGACATACAGTATCTTCATTTTATCTCTACCAGCTCAATCATCCCGACATGCCGATTGTATAAGAATGTCACGAGTGCATCTCCAATTGCCGGTGCCGGTGTCGGTTCTTTGATGACCATCCAGCCGTTTGCTTTCAGTTCGTTGACTGCTGCCGGCATATCCGACACCTCATAGCATATGTGATACGGCGTTGGGCCGCTGTTCTTAAGTACACCGTCTACCGGCGTCGACACTCCGTTAGGTGTGACAAGCTCCACACGCTCGTGGCCGTTTTCCATGAACACTATTCTTATGTTGCGGCTGGTATCCTCAGTTATATCTCCCGAGATGTAGCCAAGTCTTTCAAAAGCCTCGACAGCCTTTTCGAGTTTCTTGACTGCATATCCTACATGATGCACCTTCATGTTTTCCATTCAGCTCCTATCAGCGGCTCATTTTCGTTGGGCAGCAAGAGTTCATATCTTTTTTCATCTTCTTCCGAAACAAGTGTAAAGCCAAGTCTGTCCCAGAGCTTTTCAACCGGCTTATTTTTTGCCGACACTTTATATGAGCTCGTGATTCTCTTGATGCCACAGGCCTCCGCCTGTTTTTCTACGGCAAATGCAATGCTGTTTTCTATCTGGCGTCCCATCACTCGGCAGCTCATCAGAAAATTTTGCACACACAAAGTTTCGTTTTCCTGATGCGTAAGCATGATTGCCACCAAGCCGCTGTCTCCGTATTTATCTGATACATTGGCAACATATACGCCATTGCTTTCGTCCTCAACATATTTGAGAAACTGTGCCATGTCCATTCTGACAGTATTGGTGTTAAACTGATTTGTTTTGTTGAGCAGCTGAACGGTACGCTCATATTGATCTTGCTGCACTTTATTGACAACGACCTTTATGTTCAGCGACCTGATGTAATCATCCAGCGATGCAGCACTCTCAAGCTCTTTTTTTCGGTTTGCCTCATCACGATACTGGCGAGTTTTTGCCTTATCCTCTTCTGTCTCTCGGGCACACCAAAAATACTTTTCATATATATCTCTAACTGCATTCGGAAGCTTAGCAACATCACGAGGAAAATCTGCAACGGCAACCTGCGGAAGATTTGCTCTAACCGATTCTCTTTCCACCTCATTGTCATCAAGGAACACGAAAGAATCAAGACCGAGATTTAGCTTGTTCGCCATGTCTCGTATATTTATATACTTTGGCTCCCAGTTGGCTTTGATCAAAACGAAGTCTTTTTCCTTCAAAACCATGTGCGGGTTATCGCTAAAAATTGCTTGAACATCTTCTATGTTATTCTTAGATGCGATGGCGAGGAGCACACCCGTTGATGCTATCTCCTTAATTCTCTTCTGTGCATCTCTGTATGCCGCTCCAATGAGAGATCGTCCAAGTACGATACCGTTGGCACCATCTTCGCCCGCAACACCGCCCCATAGTGTGTTATCCAAATCGAGAACCAAAACTTTTTTTCGTACAGATATAAGCCCCTCTGCAAACTCATTTATCGCTGATAAAAGCGGCTTAATACTCTTGAGGCCATAGGGAATCGACCCTGTGTACCAAAGCTTTTCCGAATAAAAATTCTTTCGGCCTTCCGCTTCAATTATCGACTTTAGATCGAAGGGTATCACATTTGATGTCTTTGCTGCGTCAGTAAGACATTTTGCCCATTCAGCTTCCCATAACAACTCAACATTCTCGTCCGCTGCGGGGTAAATGCGCCGCCTGCAAATATCAATATTTGAGACTGCAATCGTGCAGTATGGGTAGTTCTCCGCAAGCTCGTGGATATACTCAAAGCAGGTTTTTATCTCCTCCGCTCCGGATGTATAATCTGAATATGTCTCCATCAGTGCGTTGCCGTCTACAATGAGAAAAATAATTGACGGAGCAAAACTGAGCAGTTCATCATTCTTTTGAAGTGCATAATTTATCCACTGACCGTATCCTGATGGCGAGAAAACTTCATGAGTTTTCGCCATCTCGCCTATGAGCATATCCAAATTCACATTTGACAGTATTGCATACTTCAAGGTCGTTACCTCTAATAATTACTCAGATATATATTCGTAAAAATCCCTGAGCGTTTTGATCGAACCAAGCTTTTCGCTGGGAATGTCGACATCATACTCATCACAAATTTCAACCATAAGCCTGAGGTGCATAAGTGAATCCCAGTCACCGTTTGTATAGCTGGAGTCTAAAGAAATGTCTCTCACATCTGCATCCAACACCTCTGCGACAAATTCAAGAAATTTCTGTTCCATAATTTGCTCTCCTAATTATATTTTTCTTGCCGGATTGCCAAATACATGGCGTCCATCCCTAACATTGCTTACAACAAAGCTCCCTGCACCAACATTTACATCATTTCCGATTTTGATGCTTGGAACGGTGCTTGCATGATTATTGAGAAGCGTACGCTCACCGATGACAACATGTCCATTTACTGCGCAGCCGCCAAACAATGTGCTATAATTTCCAATCACCGCATCATGTCCGATAAAATTCTGCGAGAGAATAGTCACATAGTCCCCAATTGTAACATTAACAGTAATTCTCGTATCAGGGTAAATAATGCATCCCTTACCGATTTTGCAGAAACCACCTATGTGGGCATCAGGATGTATAAGCGAAACGATGGTGGCCCCTCTTTTAGATAGACTTTGAATTACTTTTTGTTTTACAGCAGGAAATCCTAACGCAATGACAAACTCCTCGTCCTCTGAGGGCTGCCAGTCTTTTATCGTTCCGATAATGCCGTAATCACAATCATAGTCAGAAAGAGCAGCCTCATTATCGTCAATAAATCCTTTAATGTTCCATTTGTGTTCTATATCGTTAACATCTTTGCACCATTGCAAAAGCTCGCGGCCAAAGCCTCCTCCTCCGACAATTATTAAGTCTTTCAATGAATTTCCTCCGGTGTTCCCATAAATTCCTCCATAGTTGCACATGTGTCGCTATTTATACCATCACGACATATCACAGCCTTAACAGTTTGAAGTATTACTTTCAGATCAAATAAGAAACTGATATGTTCGGTATAGTAAACATCCATATCAAATTTCTCTTCCCATGAAATAGCATTGCGGCCGTTCACTTGAGCAAACCCGGTGAGACCGGGTCTGACATCATGTCGGTGCATTTGTTTTTCGTTATAACGAGGTAAATACCTAACAAGCAATGGGCGAGGTCCGACAATAGACATATCACCTTTTAAAATGTTAAACAACTCGGGAAGCTCGTCCAAAGAGGTTGACCTTAAAAAACAGCCAAAGCTAGTAAGTCTTTGCTCATCAGGTAAAAGCTCGCCTGTCAAAGGGTCTGGCTCATCAGTCATAGTTCTAAATTTTTTCAGAACAAAGATTTCTCCAAACTTACCGGGGCGTGCTTGAGAAAACAAAACAGGTGACCCCAGCTTAATTTTCACGGCTAAAGCTACAACTGCTAAGAGTGGTGACAAAACAATAATGGCAAAAGAAGATAAGAAAACATCTAAGAAGCGCTTAATGTATTTTTCATATAAGGTCTCTTTCCTTTTCATCCTGCACCTCAGCAACATAAGTAAAAAACCATGATAAATCATTTAATTATAGTACAAATTTCAAAAATAGTCAAACACGCAATCGGCAAAAACTGAATAAATCTCCCATAAAATTATCAGCAATTCAGGAGCTTAAACAGGCCACATATCAAAAGTACGGAATAATACATAAATATAAAAACCTGCCACAAATGTGACAGGTTTTAATGGCAGGGGAAGAAGGCTTCGAACCCTCGGCCTACGGTTTTGGAGACCGCCGCTCTACCAGCTGAGCTATTCCCCTTTATATTGGTGGGCCTTCAGGGACTCGAACCCCAGACCGACCGGTTATGAGCCGGTTGCTCTAACCAACTGAGCTAAAGGCCCTTATGGAGATATTGCCGTCACATTAAATTGTGACGGCAATACCATCTGGCGCCCCCTGTAGGATTCGAACCTACGACCCTGCGGTTAACAGCCGCATGCTCTACCTGTTGAGCTAAGGAGGCATAAACAAAGGGTCTGACTTGCGCCAAACCCTTTGATGTTGGCATTGACCTATCTTCCCGGTCCGTCTCCAGACAAGTATTGTCGGCACTGGTGAGCTTAACTTCCGTGTTCGGAATGGGAACGGGTGGACCCTCACCGTTAAAAACACCAACTATCAGAGGTATTACACCCTCAAAACTGAACAGAAGAAGGAATTGCAAGGCTGCCTGCATAACTGTAGGTCAAGCCCTCGGGCTATTAGTACCGGTAGGCTGAACACATTACTGCGCTTACACCGCCGGCCTATCAACCATGTAGTCTACATGGACCCTTACTCCATAAAGGATGGGAGATCTTATCTTAGGGGGAGTTTCACGCTTAGATGCCTTCAGCGTTTATCTCGTCCCGACATAGCTACCCAGCTGTGCCGTTGGCACGACAACTGGTGCACCAGAGGTCAGTCCATCCCGGTCCTCTCGTACTAAGGACAGCT